>Ga0247727_10001019_pt1 | contig 68310 bp, 49 predicted proteins | sample WisWelCaveWW1625_FD_202498 | JGI IMG/M metagenome (GOLD analysis project Ga0247727, IMG submission 202498) | Biofilm microbial communities from Wishing Well Cave, Virginia, United States - WW16-25 | ecosystem: Environmental > Aquatic > Deep subsurface > Groundwater > Cave microbial mat | place... | reverse complement strand
GGAGAACATCTTTCGCTATCTCTGGAACAACGCCGCGCGCGCTCACCCTCAACGCGATCGAGTCCGCGGACGCATGCGGTTCGGCCTCGAGTACGTCGGTGTCACGGCTTAAGTACCAAGCTATGAGGGTCTCGTAGGTCTCCATACGACGTTCGGTTATACTCCCAACCATTCCCGGGAATCAACGAATGGGCGTATTTTCTCACCCAAGGAGCCCCTCATGACCAACGTGCAGGAGTTCGTCCAGATGGCGGTCAAGAATCTCGGCATCCCGGAATCCGTCGGCCAGTCGGCGACCCAGGGCGTGCTGGGGTTGATCCAGAAACAGGCGGGAACGGCAGACTTCCAGGGTCTCTTAATCTCCTTCTCGGGGGCCGAGGAGCTCTTGAAGGGCGCCCCGGGAGGAGCGGCCCCACAGACGGGCGCCGGAGGGATGCTCGGGGGCCTCATGGAAAAGGCCGGGTCGGCGCTCGGCGGCAACCTCGGCGCCACGCTGGGCGTCGCCGGAATGTTGAAGCAGACCGGGCTCGATGCCGGCAAGGCGGGCCCCTTCGTGGCTCTGCTCGTCAACTTCCTCAAGCAGAAGGCAGGCGCCGACCTGGTCGGCCGTCTCCTCGCGAAGATTCCCGAGATCGCCAAACTCGCGGGGTAGCAGCGAGACTGCCGTCCCGCCGCCGTCACTCCCGCCGGTCGTCCGCGGGCGAGACCTTAAAGGGAGCTTCCTGAGTGCGCAATGGCGGCGCGCCGTGTCACCGATCGGCAGCTCCCACTTCGTGAAGGTCAGGATCGACATCGACCCCGGCACGACCAGGTTCAGGACGAACCCCCCGAACGCCACCAGGCCCACGCCTCAGGAGATCTCCTTCTGGGCGGATTCCGTGGGCGCGCGCTAATTGAAGACGAGGTGCGCCACCTCGGATTCGAGGTCCCAGTAGATGATGGCGAGTGCGGTCAGGTCGAACGCGGCGTGCGCGCACATCAACATCCAGATCCGGCCCCTGAGCGCGAAGAGAGTCCCGAACACCAGGCCGACGATCGCGGCCTGTTCGGCGCCGGCGAGCCCCTGGACAGGGTAGTGGGCCGCTCCAAAGAACCCGGCGGTGAGCAGCACGATCGACGCTTTGGCACCGACGCCAGCACCAAACAGCTTGCCGAGGCGCTCGAACAGATAGCCCCTGAACAGCGTCTCCTCCCCGAAGCCGGCGCCGGCGATCGTGGCGAAGAGCGCGGCCGGGAGCGCGGCCCGGTTTCCCACCAGCGCTCAGTGGCATCGACTCACCGCGCCTGGATGCGCCCCGCCCAACGCCCGCGGGTCAGGCCCGATCCTCGTACCAGTAGCGCCGCACGAGGCGCTCGAGAGCGGCCCGTGACGTCACGAACAAGAGGGGAGTCAGGAGCATCCCGGCCAGGAAGCGCCAGTCGCCGTGCTTGTCGAATTTCCTCGTCGAGGCGATGGCTTTGACGGCCCGCAGGCGCGCGAAGCCCTGGCCACGCCTGCGGCCGAGCCTCTTGAGATCCAGCAGGAACCGCACGTCCTCGGCGACGAGGAGCTTTTCGTTGTAGCCTCCGATCGCCGCCCAGTCCTCCCGCCGGCAGAAGACGACCCCCGTGTCGAGACCGGCGAGCCAGACCGTCGGCACCATCAGCATGTACATGAGAGCGATCGGCGGCGAGAGCCGCGACATTCTCACGCCCGTCGCTCCCACGGCGACCCGGCCCGAACCGAGGGCGCGATCGATGGCGTCGAATGTCCCGGGATGGACGAGCGAGTCCGCATCGACGAACGCCAGGACCTCGGCCCTGGCCGCCATGGCACCGCCGTTGCGCGCCGCCGCGATCACTCGCTTGCCGACATGGACGACACGGCATCCGCGCGAGCGGGCGATCTCACCCGTGCGATCCGTCGAGGCGTTGTCCGCCACGACGACTTCCACGGCGCTTGCGCCTCGGCTGTAGCATTGTCGGGCCGCGTCGACGCTGTCGAGCAGCGCCGGCAGGTATCGCTCTTCGTTGAAGGCGGGGATGATCAGCGAGATTCGCGGCGGCGCTGGCCCGCGGAGATGGCCACGCGGAGGCCCCTCCGAACCGGAGGTTGGCACCGAACGTCCCGGGAGATCCCTCACCGGAGCGCTCAGCGGGGCCCGCGCTCCACGCGCGTCCGGGTGGCGATCAGCATCGCCGGCAGCGTCGTGAGCGCGGTCAGCAGGCACGTGACGGAGCCGATGGCGCACACGATGCCCATCGACTTCAGGCCGGGGTAGTTCGACAGGCCGATGGTGCCGAAGCCGGCGACATTCGTCAGAGCCGCCATGATGACCGCCTTGCCGGTCTCGAGGAGGCCGGTGGGGTTCGTGAGGCCTTCCTGGGAGATGCGGTGGATGATGTGGATGCCGTAGTCGATGCCGACGCCGAGGATCATGGTGGTCACGAAGGCGTTGACGAAGTTCATCTTGATGCCCAGCAAGTGCATGGCGGCCAACATCCAGATGACGCCCAGGAAGACCTGCACGTTGGCGAGGGCGGTCAGCCAGATGCTCCTGAAGTCGAGCCACAGGAGGACGGTCACGAGGGCGATGCCGAGGATGACCGCGCGCCAGGCGTCACGCTTGAAAATGCGGCGCAGCTCGGCGCTGACGATGTTGACGCCCGTGATCTCGAAACCCTGCCGGGGACGGTCGAGGGCCTTCACCAGCGCCGGCGGGGCGGTGCGCTTGGCGTCGGGTGAGGCGGGGAAGAGGTAGGTCACCGACATCCAGGAGCCGTTTTCCTCCCGGTGCACATAGCGCCGCACGAAGCGGTCGAGACCGGCCGCCTCGAGGTCCGCCAGGCCGATGGGGCGCTCCGGGCGCAGCATCGCGGGCAGCGTCCGCAGATAGTCGTCGTAGGCCCCCTCGCGGAAGCCTTGCTGCTCCAGGGCGCCGCGGAAGGTGCGCTCGATGCGCGCCACGTCGAAGGAACCACCCGTTCGCTCCTGGAGCATCCCGATGACCGCCTCCTGCTCCTGCCGCGCCGGCAGGTAGGAGAAGATCGACTCGTACCCCAGGAGGGTGCCGTCGGCGACGAAGCCGTCGAGGAGGCGGTTCGCCTCCCGGTTGCGCTCCATCATGGTCTCGACGTCTCCGCCGCGCGCCACCACCATCATCGGGTTGAACGAGGCCCCGAACTCCTTCGCAATGCGCTCCTGCATGAGGATGCCGCGGTTGTTGGCGGAGCGCAGATCCTGGATGCTGTCGCTGAACTCGACGTTCCAGGCGTGGCAGCCGGCCAGGACCGTGAGGAGCGCCGAGGCCACCAGCACCGGCGCCGGGTGGCGCGTGCTCCAGGTGATGATGCGCTCCAGCCCGAAGGAGTGCAGGTACAGCTTTTTCGTGACATCGGTCCTGCGGCGGCGGCCGTCGTTCCAGGCGATCATCGCCGGCAGCAGGAACAGGATCGCCACCAGGCACAGCAGGATGCCGGAGCCGACCAGGAAGCCGAAGTCCTTGAGGCCTTTGTACTCGGTGACGCACATGGCGTAGAAGGTGCCGGCCGAGGTGATGGCGCCGGTGAACACCCCGAACGCCGACGAGCCCATCATCCGCTGCAGCGCCTCGTCGAGAGGCAGCCCCTTCTGGCGCTCCTCGATGTAGCGCGCGTACATGACGATGGTGAAGTCGGTGCCGAGCCCCATCAGCATCGCCGTGAAACCGGTGGTCGCCGAGTTGAGTGTCCGCAGGAAGATCCAGGCGACACCGAGCGTGAGGGCCTGCCCCACCATGAGCGGCACAGCGGAATAGAGAATGGCGGCGAACCGCCGGTAGCAGAAGTAATAGAGGAGGACGATGACCAGGAACGACAGCGTGCCGTTGCGCACCATGTCCTGCATGATGAGGCTGCCGTCCTCGAGGCCGATGATGTAGCCGCCGCCCAGCGAGACCTCCGGCGCGCGCGCGCCCGCGCCGCCGCCGGACTCGCGCTGGAAATCGGCCGAGGCCGCGCCGATCGCCTCGTTGACGGCGGCCACGAGCCTCTTCGTATAGGCGATGTCCTGACTCGGCCTGGTCGGCTTGACCACGAGGAGCAGCGATCGGCCGTCCTTCGACAGGTAGTAGCCGGCGCTCAGGTCGAAGCGGATCGGCCCGCGGTTGCGGAGCACCGCCTCGAAGAACAACGGGCTGATCTGCAGCGGGTCCGACTCCAGGAGACGCTTCGCCAGCACCGACGCCGGGCCGGTGAGCTGGCGCCGGTTGTCGCCAACCTGGGCGCGGATCGCTTCGTCGCTGAACTTGGACGCCAGCTCTTCGAATCGGGCCGGCGGCAGGAACAGCATCTGGTTGCGCCGCAGGAAATCGAAGAACGGCCCCGAAGTGTCGAGCTTGTGCTCGACGTAGCGGACGAGCGGCAGCTGCTGCAAGCGGGCCGCCAGGAGGTCCGCGTAGGCCTGCAGCTCCTCGGCCGTCCGCCCTTCAGTGTCCTCGTCGGCCGCGGCCGTCTTCGGGGCCTCCACCAGCAGCAGGAGGAAGTCGAGGCTCCCGAACTCCTGCAGCGCCTCACGGAACGTGTTGACGGCCCGGTTGTGCTTGGGGACGAGGTTCAGGACGTCGCCGTCGAGGTGCAATCCGCGGCCGAGCAGGAGGGAGGCAAGGACCGCCAGCAGCGTGACCGTGAAGACGAGCGCGTAGCGCCGGCGCGCGAACGCCTCGATGCGGAGGAACAGGCCCTGCTTGACGCCGGCCATCAGATCTCCCGGCGGCCCTCGAGCGCCTTGCCGACGGTCACCTCGTCGGCATACTCGAGCTCGCTGCCGACCGGCAGGCCCATGGCGATGCGCGTCACCGTCAACCCGAGCGGCTTGAGGAGGCGCGACAGGTAGACTGCGGTCGCCTCTCCTTCGACGTTCGGGTTGGTCGCAAGGATCACCTCTTTGACGCTGCCGTCGCGCAGCCGCTCCAGCAGGGCCGGGATCTTCAGATCATCGGGGCCGATGCCCCGGAGCGGCGCCAGCGATCCGTGCAGGATGTGGTACAGGCCGCGGAACGATCGCGACTTCTCGATCGACACCAGGTTGTGCGGCTCCTCGACGACACAGATGGCGGATCGGTCGCGCGCCTCGTCGGAGCAGACGACGCAGGGGTCGACGTCGGTGATGTTGAAGCACGTGCCGCAAAGGCGGATGCGCTCCTTGACCTCGACGATCGCCTGCGCCAGGGCGCGGGCGTCCTCGATGCTGCCGCGCAGGATGTGAAAGGCGAGGCGCTGCGCCGACTTCTGTCCCAGTCCGGGGAGCTTGCGCAGGCGCTCGATGAGGCGCTCGAGGGGGGCGGCGAACGCCATGGTCTCAGAACCCGGGGAGCCGCAGGCCGCTGACCTTCTCGGCCAGCGCCTCCTCGATCTTGCGGTTGGCCTCGTTGAGGGCGGCGCGCACCAGGTCCTCGAGCATCTCGACGTCCTTCCCCTCCACCACTTCCGGGGCGATGCGCACGGCGGTGACGGTGTGGTTGCCGGTCATCTCGACGGTGACCATGCCGCCGCCGGCGGAGCCCTCGACTTTGAGCTCCGCCACCTCGCGTTGCATCTTTTCCTGCATTTTCTGCGCTTGCTTCATCAGCAGCCGCATGTCCATGTCGCTGTCTCCCGCTTAAGCCGGCTCGATGTCGACGATTTCGCCCCCCAGGACGTCGAGGAGGGACCGCACCGTCGGCTCCTGCATCGCCTGGTCGACGAGGGCGCGGCGGGTGGGCTCATCGAGCGCGGCCCCGCCACGCGCAGCGGTAGGACCGGCGCCGCCGCTGGCGTCGCCCCCACCGTGTGGCCGAGACGCCGGGCCATCGCTCGCCGGGGGGATCGGCCGGGTGACCTCCACACCGAACGATCCGGGCGAGGCGGTGTCGACCTGGACGCGCAAATCCCGCCCCGAGATCTCCCCGGCCACGCGCCGGAGGTAGTCGGAGACCTCACGGCTCTGCACCTTGTCCCGGAAGAACGAGTGCTTCTCGGTGAAGGCGATTCTCAAGACGCCGTCCGCCACGTGAATCCAGACCGCCTGAGCGAGGAAGCCGCCGATGGCGGCCCGCTCCTCGTGCACTTTGCGCAGGATCGTCTCGACGAGCTCGTGAGTGGTCGGGGCCGGCACCGGCGGCGCCTCCGCCACCGGCATTGCAGTGCGCGCCGGGGGTGCGGGGGACGCAGGGGGCGCGACATCCACACCGCCAGGCCTGGCGTCGAGGGCCGGGCGACCGGGCTGCGGTCCCAGGCGCGACCCGCCACCCGGTGGCGGCGCCGTCCCGGGCCGTGTTCCGGAAGGGGGGCCGGGCATCGCCGGCGTCGCCCCGCCGTCGTTCTCGAGCCGCGCGATCAGCTCCTCGATGGATCGCAGATCGCCCAGGCGCGCCAGCTTGATGCCGAGCGCTTCGAGCAGGAAGCGCGGGTGGGAGGAGCTTTTGACGCGCTGCACTTCCCGGGTCATCAGCTCGAGCAGGCGCAGCAGCTCGTCCTCGCCGAAGGCCGAGGCGATGTCGGCGAGGGCGCGGACCTCCTCCTTCGTCCCGGACAGGAACCGCTGCGGGTCGGGGACCGTGCGGGCGAGGAGCAGGTCGCGCCCGTGGGCCATCAGGTCCTCGAGGAAATCCACCGGCTGGTACCCCTTCTCGAACACCGTGTCCACGATCCCGACCAGGCGGCCGCAGTCGCGCCCCTTGACCGCGGCGTAGAAGCCGAGGATCAGCTCACGATCGATGACCCCCAGGATGGTGCGGGCCATCTCGTCGGTCACCTCGGGTCCCGAGAAGGCGATCACCTGGTCGAGGGCGCTCAGCGCGTCGCGCAGCGATCCTTCGGCCACGCGGCCGATGAGATCCAAAGCACTCGGCTCCACGCGGACGCCCTCGCCGCCGGCCACCGCCTTCAGGTGGGCCAGGATTTCGGAGGGCGGAATCTTGCGGAACTCAAAGTGCTGGCAGCGTGACAGGATGGTGAGGGGGATCTCGCGGTACTCGGTGGTGGCGAACACGAACACGACGTGCGGCGGCGGCTCCTCGAGCGTTTTCAGGAGCGCGTTCCACGCCGGGTCCGTCAGCATGTGGACCTCGTCGACGATGAATATCTTGTAGCGGTCGCGGGCGGGCGTGTAGCGGACGGTCTCCCGGAGCTCGCGCACGTTCTCGATGCCGCGGTTGCTGGCGCCGTCGATCTCGAGCACGTCCATGCTGCGGCTCTGGGCGACTTCCCGGCACGAGGCGCACTCGTTGCACGGCTTTGGGGTCGGCCCCTTCGCGCAGTTGAGCGACTTGGCGAGCAGGCGCGCCACGGTCGTCTTGCCGATGCCGCGCGGCCCGGAGAACAGGTAGGCGTGGTGGATGCGCTGCTGCTCGACGGCGTTGCGCAGTGTCGTGACGATCGGCTTCTGCCCGACGACCTCCTCGAAGGTCTGCGGGCGGTACTTGCGGGCGATGACCTGGTAGCTCATGGGAGTCCGGGAAGCGGGCCTGAGAGCCGGTTCAAGCGGGTCCGCGGCACCTGCGAGGTCCGCCTTACGGCTGCTCCCTTCCGGGCCTGACCGGGTTCGGTGGTTCGCATCGCGCGGGGCTCGAACCGGCCGTCACGCCGGCTTCCCCGGCACGGTCACATCGCGACGGGACGAGAACGATCGACCGGCGGCGATGCTAACCCAAGGGCCCGGGGCTGTCAACGCGGGATCAACCCGCGGGATCAACCCGCGCCTGAGGACGCATCCGACCTCCCCGCCATCAGCGCCGCGCCCGGGCGTCGAGGCTCAGCGGGCCGGCGCCGTAGGCGCAGACGAGGAACAGCCCCCCCATGATGCCGGCGTTCTTCAGGAACTGGAGCAACTGCATCGTTCGCTCGTTGCCGGCCACGCCCCAGAAGTCGTGGTAGAGGAGCGTCGTCGGGACGAGGAAGAGGAGCAGCAGGACGGCGCCCGCGCGCGCCCGGAACCCGAGCAGGAGCGACAAGGCACCCAACAGCTCGAAGGCGATCGCCCCCCACAGCAGCAGCGAGGCCATCGGGATCCCCTTCGAGGTCATCGATTCCGTCGCGCGCGCCGGGTCGAGGATCTTGATCAGGCCGCTGGCGACGAAGACCAGCGCCAGCAGGATGCGTCCCAGGAGCGTGCACAAGCGAATCATTCCTCCTTGCATGATCGGAATCTCCAAGAAAGGGTGGCGGAGAGGGTGGGATTCGAACCCACGGTGAGGTTTCCCCCACACACGCTTTCCAAGCGTGCTCCTTCAGCCACTCGGACACCTCTCCGCGGGACACCTGTGCGTGGCTTCGCTCGCCTGACCGGCGGGGATGATAGACCTCCCCCAGCGGTGAGTCAACGCGGCGGTCAATGGCGGCTGCAAAGGGCCGCCGGGCGCCGCTTCCCCGGGGCCGCAAGGGGTAAAAAGTGCTAAAATTCATGGCACGCACGAGGTTCCCGTGAGGCCACAGCTTTTCCACATTCTCGTCCACAGGCTAAGTGGCATTCCCCTCAGTATCTTGGGCCCTAAGTGTGGATGCCCCCAACATTTTGTGTCTGGGGCCTTGACAGAGCCGCACCGCCTGAGTAATAAGAAAGCCTCTCGGGCGATGTCTCGATCGTCCGCTTTTGGAGCGCCGGATCGAGGTGACGGCGACCCGGGACAAGGACACCAGCACCCGGTCAATGAGGCATCAGGGCGGCGGCGGGGGCGCACGAGGCCGCGGCCACGGACTCCTTTTCGGCCCGTTGTCCGGAGGCAGGTCGTCAACATGATGCTTGTCACGTCCGCGCCGTCAGGCAGCCGGACAGAGAGGTGAGGGAGGCGGAATGAAGAAAGAGTCCGAGCTGAGGGGTCGGAAGATCGCTTCGACGCCGCAGGAGAAGACGGGCCGATCACAGCCGCAGACCGGCTTCGCAGCGCCTCTGTCGATGAGACGCGCGGCCGACGGGCTCAGGATCGAGCGCTATTTCACGCGCCCCGGGGCCGACCCGTTCGACGAGATCGAGTGGGAGATCAGAAGCGCCATCATCACCAACGAGAAGGGCGAGATCGTCTTCGAGCAGAAGGAAGTCGAGGTTCCGAAGTTCTGGTCGCAGACCGCCACCAACGTGGTGGCTTCGAAGTACTTCCGGGGCACGCTGGGGACGGCCGGGCGGGAGCGCAGCGTCAAGCAGCTCATCGGCCGCGTGGTGCGCACCATCGGCGCCTGGGGCCGGGGCCAGGGGTACTTCGACAGCGAGTCCGACGCCCAGGTCTTCGAGGCCGAGCTGAAGCACCTGCTCGTCCACCAGAAGATGGCGTTCAACTCACCCGTGTGGTTCAACATCGGAATCGAGCCAAAGCCCCAGGGGTCTGCGTGCTTTATCAATTCGGTCGAGGACACGATGGACTCGATCCTGACGCTGGCCCGCACCGAGGGGATGCTGTTCAAGTACGGCTCCGGAACCGGGACGAACCTGTCGCCGATCCGCTCCTCCAAGGAGCTTCTGGCAGGCGGCGGCACCGCCTCGGGCCCCGTCTCCTTCATGAAGGGGTACGACGCCTTCGCCGGCGTCATCAAGAGCGGCGGCAAGACGCGGCGCGCCGCCAAGATGGTGATCCTGAACGTCGATCATCCCGACATCGTCGAATTCATCAAGTGCAAGCAGGAGGAGGAGAAGAAGGCCTGGACTCTGATCGACGGCGGCTATGCGTCCGCCCTCGACGGCCCGGCCTACTCGTCGATCTTCTTCCAGAACTCCAACAACTCGGTGCGCGTCAGCGACGACTTCATGCAGGCGGTTCTCGATGGCGGCGACTGGCAGACCCGCGCCGTCACCTCCGGAGAGCCGGTCGAGACCTTCAAGTCCCGCGACCTCGTGCGCATGATCGCGGACGCGACGTGGGCCTGCGGCGATCCCGGCATGCAGTTCGACACCACAATCAATGACTGGCATCCGTGCCCGAACAGCGGCCGGATCAACGCCAGCAACCCCTGCGTTACGGGCGACACATTGGTCGCGACGGCCGAAGGTCTCGTCCCCATCCGCGACCTCGTCGGCCGCAAGGTCGTTGAGATTGTCGGCAAGGAGGGCGAGCTGGTCCCGGTCACGGAAGTATTCCGAACCGGCGTCAAGCCTGTCTTCCTGCTGCGGACCCACCACGGCTTCACTCTGAGGGTCACGAAGGACCACCCGATCTTCACCGTCAACCGAGGCGACGTGCCGGCCGGGACCTTGAAGGAGGATGACGTGCTCGCCCTCGTGCCGGGCCGCTTCGGGCCGGCGCGCCTGGCGTCGATGATGGCCGAGTTCATCGGACTCGCCGTCGGCGACGGCTGCAAGCCCGGCGATCAGGGTCAGGTATTCCTGACCATGGGCGCCCACGAGGAGCGGCTGCTGCAGGACTACGTCGATTACCTGAATTCGGTGAAATCGGACCGGAAGATCTCCGAGATCACGCGGACACCGACCGGCGTGCGTGTGGCGACCTCTGCCAAGGAAATCGTCTCGATCGTCGACCGCTATGCCGTCTTGGATGAGGGCTCCTCGAAGAAGCGGCTGACCGACGAGGCGTTCCGGCTGGATCGTGACAGCACCGCTGCGCTCCTGCGCGGCCTGTTCACGACCGACGGGACGGTCGGCTTCACCGAGGACAAGAACGCCTACGTGTCGCTCGACTCGACCAGCCTGACCCTTCTCCGGCAGGTCCAGCAGCTTCTGCTGCAGTTCGGCATCAAGGGGAAGATTTACGAGAACCGCGTCCAGGAGATGCACGCGCTCCGGATCAGCCGGAACTCGCGCCTCCTGTTCGAGCGGTGGATCGGCTTTCTCTCGAAGAGCGACAAGGCGGAGAGGCTGCGCGACCTCAACACCTCGGTCGCAGCCTACAACGACCCGCTTACGGACGCCTTCGAGTCGCTCACTCCCCTTGGTGACGAGGAGGTCTTCGATCTCACCGAGCCCCGCACGCATCACTTCGTAGCGGGAGGGCTGCTTGTCCACAATTGTTCGGAGTACATGTTCTTGGACGACTCCGCCTGCAACCTGGCGTCGCTCAACCTCATGAAGCTGACGACGCCGGATGGCGAGCTGGACGTCCCGGCGTACAAGAAGGCGATCGAGACGACCATTCTGGCGCAGGAGATCATCGTCGACAACGCCTCCTATCCGACCGAGCGCATCGCCCACAACTCGCACGACTACCGGCCGCTCGGCCTCGGCTACGCCAACCTGGGGGCTCTTCTGATGAGTCGCGGGCTGGCGTACGACTCGGACACCGGACGCGACTATGCCGGCGCCATCACCGCGGTCCTGACCGGCCACGCCTACGTCGAGTCGGCGCGCATCGCGGAGAAGATGGGGCCGTTCAACGGCTACGGGAAGAACCGCGAGCCGTTCCTCAGCGTCATCAAGAAGCACGGCAGCCACGTCTCGAAAATCGATCCGGCGCACGTGCCGCTCGATCTCTACACCGCGGCCCGCGACGCCTGGGCCGAGGCGCACGATCTGGGCGGCCGGCACGGCATCCGCAACGGGCAGTCGACGGTCCTCGCCCCCACCGGCACGATCGCCTTCATGATGGACTGCGACACGACCGGGATCGAGCCCGACATCGCGCTCGTCAAGTACAAGAAGCTGGTGGGCGGCGGGCTCCTCAAGATCGTCAACCAGACGGTGCCGAAGGCGCTCCAGCGGCTCGGCTACACCGACCTCCAGGTGAAGGAGATCCTCGAGCACATGGACGAGAACGAGACGATCGAGGGCGCCCCGCACCTGAAGGACCAGCACCTGCCGGTTTTCGACTGCGCCTTCCGGCCGATGCGCGGCAGCCGCAGCATCCATTACATGGGCCACATCAAGATGATGGCGGCGGCGCAGCCGTTCATCTCGGGCGCCATCTCGAAGACGGTCAACGTCCCGTCCGACGCGACCTCGGACGAGATCATGCAGGCGTACCTCGAGTCCTGGAAGCAGGGACTCAAGGCGGTCGCCATCTACCGCGACGGCTGCAAGCGCAGCCAGCCGCTCAACACCGGCAGGGAGCAGGCCAAAGCCAGGATCGAGGTGGTACCCGGCGCGCCCGCGATCGACGCGCCGCGCGCCGTCCGCCGGCGCCTGCCGGACGAGCGCCGCGCCATCACCCACAAGTTCTCGATCGCCAGCCACGACGGGTATCTCACGGTGGGGATGTACGAGGACAGCCAGCCGGGTGAGATCTTCCTGGTGATGGCCAAGGAGGGGAGTGTCGTCTCCGGGCTGATGGACTGCTTCGCCACGGCCGTATCGCTGGCCCTGCAGTACGGCGTTCCTCTCCACGTGCTGGTGGACAAGTTCAGCCACGTGCGCTTCGAGCCGTCGGGATTCACCAACAATCCGGAGATCCCGATCGCCAAGTCGATCATCGATTACATCTTCCGCTGGCTCGGGGCCAAGTTCCTGGGCCGCGAGGCGGCGCAGTCGATCGGAGTGCACGTCAAGCCGGAGGGCGGGGAGGGAACGGCCGGCCCGCAGACCTCGAACGGCCCGATCCCGGTGACGCTCGTGCCGGGGCCGGCGGCGTCAGCAGGATCGAACGGGCCGGTGTCGGTCGGGGCCGCGGCGCACGACGCGTCGCGCCAGGTGTTCGCCTTCCGGCCGGACGAGGACGCTCCTCCCTGCCCGGACTGCGGCTCGATCATGGTCCGCAACGGCGCCTGCTACAAATGCCTCAATTGCGGCTCGACCAGCGGCTGCTCGTAAGCGCTCCGGCGGGCGGCGCTCCGGTTGGACCTGCACGTCGGACATGCTCCTCGCCGAAACCGTGCACGGCCGTCAGCCGGCCTGGATGTGGCCAAGCGGGCCGGCTCCCTGCCCGATCCCCGGGGCGGCATGCAATGCCGCCGTGACGTATTCGCGGGCCCGGGTGACGGCGGCGAGTGGGGGCAGCCCGAGCGCCAGGCCGGCGGCGATCGCGGCGGAAAAGGTGCAGCCGGTGCCGTGGGTGCTGCGGGTCGAGACGCGCTCCGCCGGGATCTCCGTGAAGGCGATGCCGTCAAAGAACAGATCCACCAGGAGCGGCCCGGGCGCGTGCCCTCCCTTGATGACCACGGATTTCGGCCCCATGTCGAGGAGCCGCCGGGCGGCGTCGCGTCGGAGGTCGGGCGTGTCGACTCCGATGCCGGTGAGACGCGCCGCCTCCGGCAGGTTGGGCGTCACCACCTCGGCCAGGGGCAGGAGGCGGTGGATGAGGGCCGGCAGGGCGTCGTCGCGCAGCAGGACCGCGCCGCTCTTGCTGACCATCACCGGATCGACGACCAGGTGCGGCACGGCGTGGCGACCGAAGGCCGCGGCGACCACCTCGATGATGGCGGCGCTCCGTAGCATGCCGGTCTTGGCGGCGTCGATGCCGATGTCGGTGGCGACGGCGTCGATCTGCGCCGCCACGACCTCCGGATCGATCTCCTGGATACGGGTGACGGCGAGGGTGTTCTGGGCGGTGATGGCGGTGACCGCCGAGGTGCCGTAGACCCCGAAGGCGGCAAAGGTCTTGAGGTCGGCCTGGAGACCGGCGCCGCCGCCGGAATCGGAGCCGGCGACCGTCAGGGCCCGTTTCACGCCCGGGTCCCGGCCGCCTTCCGGGCCTCCGCGATCCTCCCCTTCAGGGCGCGGGTCGCCTGCGCCATGTCCTGCGCCGAGACGACCGCCGACACCACCGCCGCGCCGGCCGCGCCGGTCCCGATGACTGCGGTGACGTTTTCGAGAGTGATGCCGCCGATGCCCACGACCGGAACGGAGACCGCGCGCACGATCCTGGCGAGGCCCTCGGGCCCGATCGCCTCGCTGGCGTCCGGCTTGGTCGGGGTAGGGTAAACCGGACCGACACCAATGTAATCGGCGCCGGCGCGGGCGGCCTTTCTGGCCTCCTCGACCGTGCCGGCCGACACCCCGAGGACGGAGGGGGGCGGCAGCAGGCGCCGGGCAACGCTTGCCGGAAGATCGTCCTGGCCGACGTGCGCCCCGTCGGCTCCCGCCACCAGGGCGACGTCCACCCTGTCGTTCACCAGAAGGACGGCCCCGAATTTCCTGGCGATCGGCTGGATTTCCGAGACGAGCAAGCATAAGTTTTGGGCGGTGGCCGACTTGTCCCGGAGCTGGACCGCGTCGGCCCCGCCGGCCAGGGCAGCGCGGGCGATGTCGCCGTGGGATCGCCCCGGATTCGGGCTGGCGTCGGTGATGACGTAGAGGTCGAAGCGGGGCCAGCCAGCGGGCATGAGATCTCCGAGGGAACGCGGAATTCTACCACCATGCGGAAAGCCGAGCCGCTGAGCGCCGCCGCGAGTTCCACCGCCGTGCGGTCCGGATACGACCCCGGGCCCTCCTCGCGCTCGCTGCTCGCCGACCTGCTCGCTCTCCGTGAGCTCCAGGCCAGCCTTGCCCTGGAGGAAAGCGACGAGGCGGTCGTCCGCGTCGGCGCCAACGCGATCGTCGAGATCCTGGCCCTCGACGGCGGCCTGGTGTTCATCGACGGCTTCAGCGGCCGTCCCGAGATCCGCCTCGGGTGGCGGCAGGGTCGCTCCATGCCGCAGCGCGAAATCGACGCCCTGGCTCGCGCTCTCGAGCGCGAGCTGGCGGACGTCCGCGCCGGGCGCTGCGGCAATCTGCTTCTGAGCACCCGGCCCGGGGCGACCACGCCGGCCGCGACGGCGCCGGCGGCCGCCCGCGACCTCGGTTTCGCCGCGGTGCTGATCCTGGGTCTCGGAAGCGGCGGCCATCGGAGCGGGGCGCTCATCCTGGCGAGCCGCGACCAGGACGCCTTCGGCGGCGAGCAGATGATCCTGGCGGAGATCCTGGCCTCGCAGATGTCGGAGCAGTGCGAGCGGGTCCGGTTGCAGGAGGCGGCGGAGTCGATCGAACCGCGGATGCGCGAGGCCGTGGAACGCGCCACCCTGGGTCTCCTGGCCCGCAACGCCGCGCTGGAGGCCCAGGCGGCGATCGCCTCGGCGGCCTCCCTGTCGATCGATGCCGACCGGCAGATCGAGCTGGTGCTCAGGAAAGCGCTCGAGGTGACGCGGCACTCCGGCGGCGCGGTATACCTCGTGGAAACGAACGAAGCCGGGGACGACCTGATGCGCTTCGCGAGTGGGCAGGGCGATGCGGCCTGGCTCGACCGGGCCCGGCTGCCGCGCTGGCGCTGCGGCGAGGGGCTCGCCGGAGGCGTCTGGGAAAGCGGCCGGGGAGCCGTCGTCGACGACCTGTCCGAGGAGGCCACGGGCTTCGGTGGCGAGGAGATGCGGCGCGCCGGATACCGTCGGTTGTGCTGCGAGCCGCTGCGGGCGCGCGGCCGGGTCATCGGCGTCCTGGTCCTGCTCGGCAGCGAGGCGAAGCCCTACGACGATGTGGAACGGGACGTGCTGCGCGCCATCGCCGAGCAGGTGGGTGTCGCCATCGACAACGCGCGGCTCCTGGGCGACGTGATGCGCCACAGTCTGGACCTGGAATGGAAAGTCGAGCGGCTGGTGACCGAAGGGGCGCGCAACGCACGCGAACGGTCCCTGCTGATCGACCTCGTGGCCTCTGCGGCCGGCGGGCATCCCCTGGATCGGCGCGCGGCGGTGATGCTCGAAAGGGCCATCGATCTCGCGGGCGCGGACGCCGCGGCGCTCTGGTCGCTCGACGAGGCCACGCGGACGCTGCGCCTCGTGGCGCGGCTGGGCCTGACCGAGGAGGCGAGCGCGCCGCTCCAGGAGCGGCCGGCGGATGATCCCGTCCTGGGCCGGGGCCTCGAGGGGGAACAGGAGGCGATCGTCGATCTGGCGGCGCCGGAGATCCTCGAGTCGGCCCGGTGGACGCGTCGTCTCGGATACCGGCACCTCGCGGTCGTTCCCTGCCGTTCGGGCGGGGCCGTGCGGGGCGTGCTGGCCGTCGCCTCGCGCTATTCCGGTTCGCCGGGCGAGGAGGGGTGGTCGGCGCGCGCCTCGGCCGCCGGGTTGTTCGGTCTCGCGCTCCGCGGGGAAGGGAATCGCGGCGGGCCGACCCCGCCCTCGCCGGGTCGGGAGGCCGCGGTGCCGCCGGCCCAGGGCGCGGCCCAGGCGACCGACCGGGAGCTCCTGGTGCAGGCGCAGAAGATGGGCTCGCTGCGGACCCTGGCCCCGGACATCGCGCTCGACGTCAACAACACCCTCGGCGCCATCATGGGGTACGCGAGTCATATCCGCGACCTGGTGCCGGACCACAACCCGGTTCACGGCAAGGCCGCCGTCATCGTCGAGCAGTCGCAGCGCGTCGCCGATCTCGCGCGGCAGGTCCTGACCTATGCGCAGGGAGGTTCCGGCGGCAAGCAACCGATCGCGCTGCCGCCCCTGATCGAGGAGACCATCGCGCTGGTGACGCGCACCCTCGGCCCGACGATCGCCATCGAGGTGCGCTGCCCGGTGGACCTGCCGATGGTCAACGCCGATCCCGGTCAACTCCGGCAGGCGCTGCTCAACCTGGCGATGAACGCGCGCGATGCCATGCCGCAGGGCGGGCGGCTGGTGTTCGAGGGCCGATCCGGCCACATCGACGCGTCCGCCGCCACCACGATGCCGGGCCTGGTTCCGGGTGATTACGTCTCGATCGTGGTCCAGGACAGCGGCGCCGGCATGACCGAGGAGATCGCGGAGCACGCGTTCGAGCCGTTCTTCACCACCAAGGTGATGACACAGGGGAGCGGTCTCGGACTGACGGTGGTTCAGGACATCGTGCGCGATCACCGCGGGCACGTGACGCTCAGCAGCGCCGCGGGGGTCGGGACCGCAGTCCGCCTCTACCTGCCGGCCTGCCCCCGGCAGGGGACGAAGGCCGACGGCGGCCTGGAGACCGTCCCGCCGGACCCATCGCCAGAGACGAGCGGTGAAGCGCCGATTTCGGCTGCGATCGCCGAGACCTCCGGAGACCTGGCCGAAGCGTCCATGGCGGAGCTGTGTGTCGCAACCGCCTCGACGCTGGGGTTGCAGGACGGGGCACGCGAAGCCGGTGGCAGGCCGTTGCGCATCCTCGTGGTGGACGACGAACCGGTGCTGGGCGACATGGCGGCCGAGATGCTCCGGAGCCGCGGCTACGAGGTCCTGGTGGCCACGGACGGCGTCGCGGCGCTGGAGCTGTACCGGCAGGAGTGGGGGCGAATCGGCCTCGTGCTTCTCGACATGATCATGCCGCGTCTCGGCGGGCTCGAGACCTGCCGCCGGCTCCTCGGCATGGACCGCTCCGCCCGTGTCCTGATCTGCTCCGGCTACAGCAACGACCAACAAGCACAAGAGGCGATCAGGGAAGGGGCCCTGGGCCTCCTGCCGAAGCCGTTCGACATGAGGGAGCTGCTCGCCTGGGTCGAGAAGGGGTTGCGCCTCTGAGTGGTATACTCCGCCGCAACAAAGGGGGGTCGTTGATGCGCGGAGTGCGTCTCGAGTTCTACCACAAGCCGACCTGAACAACCTGTCGAAAAGCAAAAGGTCTTTTGCTTCGCAAAGGCGCCGTTCTGGCCGAGCGCGACCTCGGCCGAGATCCTCTTTCGGAGGACGAGTTGTCGCGTCTGTTCGCCGGCCGCGACCCGCGGGACTTCCTCAATCCACGCAACGAGATCTACCGCCGGCTCAAGATGAAGGACGCTCCGCCGTCGGCGGCGGAGGCGATTTGCCTCATGGCGAAGGAGCCGAACCTGATTCGCCGGCCGATCGTGGCGCGCGGCGCTGTGCGTGTCGTCGGGTACGACGAGATAGCGCTCGCGAAGCTGTTCCGCTGAAGCGCCCCGGCGCGCGATCCTCGCGTGATCCAGCCTACCGGGGGGGCGCTCCGTCCGTGGCCGGCTCAGCGCTGATGCCGAGGAACTCCCGGATCGCCTGACGCTCCTCCTCGTCGCGGATCCGGGTGAAAAGCGCCGTGCCGAGGACCTGGATGGTGCCCGGCCGGTCGAACGGGAGCCGGTCGTACATCTTTCCTCCCTCGAAGTGGCAGGGGCTGCACCTCTCGTAGAGGATCGGCAGCACGCGCGCTTCGAACTCACCCTGCGCCGGGTCCGGGGCGGGCGCGGGGGAGGCCCGATCGGCGTCCGCGGCTCGCGGGTCCAGAGAAGGGCGGATCGGGGCGCAGCCCAGGAAGGACGCCGCCAGCATCAGACACCACAGGCCACGGCGGAGCACGCCTGATTGTAGCCCCGGGCGGCCCGGCCGCGCGGATGTTCTCCTGCTATGCTCTTGCCGCGCCGCCGGCCGCCCGGCAGGGGCGGACGCCGCGCGGAGATCCGACCATGAAACGATTCGTCCTGACCCTTTCCGCCCTGCTTCTTTCGGGCGCCGGAGCGCCCGAAGGCCTCGCGGCGGCCGACGCGGTGCAGGTGACGATCTACAACCGCGACTTCGCCCTGGTGAAGGAGACGCGCGCCGTGACTCTCAAGGAGGGGGTCGGCGAGGCGCGCTTTGGCGATGTGACATCGCTCCTCGAGCCCGACTCGGTCGTCCTGCGTGACCGCAAGGACCCTGGAGGGCTGCGCATCCTGGAGCAGAACTACGAGGGGGACCCGCTCAGCGAAGGGTCGCTCTTGAGACGCTACGAGGGGAAGACCCTGGCGTTCCGGACCATCAACCCGGCGACCGGCGCCGTGGAGGCGACGCGCGGCAGGTTGATCCGCAGCGGCTACCAGGGAGGGGTCGGCGCCTGGCAGAGCCGCCGCGGCTGGCAGCCGATCGGCCTCGCGACGACCGACCTGTCGCCGATCGTCGAGATCGACGGCAAGGTCCTGTTCATGCTGCCCGGGCAGCCGCTGTTCGAGCCGCTGGAATCGGACGCCATCCTGAAGCCGACCCTGATCTGGAGGCTATGGTCCGACCGCGCGGGGAAGCGTGATCTGGAGGTGTCGTATCTCACCGGCGGCCTGCGCTGGGAGGCGACCTACAACCTGGTCGCGCCGGAGAAAGGGGACCTTTTCGACCTGGTCGGCTGGGTGACGCTCGAGAACGAAAGCGGAGCGGAGTTCAGGAACGCCCGGGTGAAGCTGATGGCGGGGGATGTCAGCAAGATCCAGCCGGGAATGGCCAGGATGGCGCCCGGCAGGATGCTCGCGATGGAGGCCGATGCCATGCCCCCTCCGCCGGTCACCGAGAAGGCGTTCGACGAGTACCACCTCTACACCCTGACCGAGCCGACGACGCTGCGCGAGCGCGAGATCAAGCAGGTCGAGTTCTGCCGCGGAGACCAGGTGCCGGGCCGGCGGCTGTACGTCTACGACGGCGCCCAGCTCCAGGTGTACGGCGGCTACGACGTCGAGGGACTGCGCGCCAGCCCCCAGTACGGCACGCAGGGGAACACCAAGGTCGCCACCATGATCGAGTTCAAGAACAGCAAGGAGACGGGGCTCGGCATCCCGCTGCCGCGGGGGACGATGAAGCTCTACCGCGCGGACACCGACGGGAGCCGCGAGTTCATCGGCGAGAACACCATCGATCACGCGCCGGCCGACGAAACGGTGCGCCTGTACCTCGGGAACGCCTTCGACCTGAAGGGAGAGCGGCGCCAGACCGACTTCAAGATCGACACCAGCCGCGAGACGGCGACCGAGGCCTTCGAGATCAAGGTCCGCAACCACAAGAAGGAGGCGGTCGAGGTGCGGATCGTCGAGCACCTCTATCGCTGGTCGACCTGGAAGGTCGCATCCTCGTCGGACCCTTACGAGAAGACCGACGCGCGGATCATCGAATTCCGGGTCAAGGTGGCGCCCGACGCCGAAAAGGTCGTGACCTACCGCGTCAACTACTCCTGGTAGGCCGCGAACCGGGATCGGGCCGTTCAGTCGGCCAGAGCCGACAGGCGGACGCGGTCTCCCTCGCTGACCCTGGCGAGGCGCGTCGCGTCACCGGTGATGCGGCCAAAAACGTTGACAGGCGTCGCCGCCACGGGTTCGGGACCGCTGCTGTTCTGGGTGGGTCCGAAGAACAGGGCGATGGACGGCCCTTCGGGCAGGAACCCGATGTCCCCCCGCCGCACGTCGAGTCGCGCTTGCGGCTCCAGGGCGCAACGGAGCCCCACGTCCAAGAGTATTTCCTGACCCGAGAGCCTGGCGCGTCCCTCCATCGGGAGCGCCTCCCAGACCGCTCCGGCGGTCGGCGTGGTGTCGAGGATGGCGTACAGGCGCACGCCCCCGGCCTCGATCCGGATGGCCCTCTCTCCCGCCATCAGTAGCTCTCGACCGGCGGCAGGGCGCGCGCCGGGTCCATCCAGCGGCGCACCGCCGGATGGGCGAGGACGTCCTTGAGATAGTTCGCGGCCCGGGGTGCCGCCGCGGTCGGGACTTCGTACGCCGTCAGCCGCACGACCGCTGGCGCGTACATGGCGTCCGCGCCGCCGAACGGGCCGAAGAGGAACCCTCCCGTGGACCGCTTGCGGGACAGGGCGTCCTCGAGCAGCGCCAGCATCTCCGCCGCCTCCGCGAGCGCCTCCTTGGGAGGTGCCGGGCGTCGCGGCAGGAAACAGGTGTTGAAGGACATCCCCTCGCGCACCTTCATGAAGCCCGAGTGCATCGTGGCCGACAGCCAGCGCGCCTGCGCCCGCTCGCCCGGATCCGGAGGCCACAGGGCGGTGTGCCCGGGGGGCGGGAAGGTCTCCTCGAGGTATTCCATGATGGCCAGCGAGTCGGGGATCACGCGACCGGCATGGTGCAGGACCGGCACCTTGCCGGTCGGCGAGACCTTGCGCCGGTGCGAACGGTCCTTGTCCTGCGACAGCAGGATGGTGCGCTCCTCGAACGGCACGCCCTTGACGGCCATCGCCACGAAGGCGCGCATCGACCACGACGAGACGTTCTTCTCGCCGACGTACAGCACTGGATCGTCGCCCATGAGACCTCCTCAGGCCCGCGCCAATGAACCGGGGACACCGGCGGTCTGCCACGGGATCTGATTCCAATCCTTCAGCATCAAGCCGCTTCCCCCGGTGTCTCCCGGGATGCTCTCGTAAACCGACAGCGAGGCGTTCCTGGGCTCGTCGTGCCGGTCCAGCTCCAGGACCTTCTCCTCCTCGAGCCGCTCGAGGAGCCTCCGGAAGGAGAGCACGACCACGCTGTGGGTCACCACCAGGATCCGCTGGCCGGCGTGCTCGCGCACCAGCGTCCCCAGGAAGGAGTGCACCCGGAGATTCACGTCGGGGTACGACTCGCCCCCGGGAGGCCGATAGTAGTACTTGCCGACCTTGAGCCTGCGCTCGTGCTCCTGCGCCTGGAGCGTCTTGACGCCGGTCCTCGTCAGTCCCTCCAGGATCCCGAACTCCTTTTCGCGCACCCGCTCCTCGATGATCCGGGCAGGGCGCGGGTCCATGGTCTCGATCGCAATGTCGGCGGTCTGGCGCGTCCGGTTGTAGGGCGAGACGTAGACGGCGCCGAACGGGGCGTGGGTCGCGGCCAGGAACCGCCCCGCCTCGCGCGCCTGCTCCTGGCCCCTCGGGGTGATCGGCACGTCCACGTCCCGCGTCCCGACATGCACGTGGCTCAAGGGGCTGTTCGATTTCTCCAGGTACTCGCGGTGGAAGTTGGCCTCGCTCTCGGCGTGCCGCATGACGACGAGCAGCGCCGGCCACTTGTAGACGTGCGGCTCCGACATGGCCTCATTCTACACGAGGCGCTGCGGCAGCCGCGGTGTGCCCGCCCCGGCGATTGCCGGGGCAGGCTCCTGGATTGCGGCGCGCCGGGGCGCCGGGTAGAATCGCCGTCCTCATGTTCCCGCCGCGCCGATCCCGGTCCGCGTCGTGACGAGCGCCGCCGAGCGGCGCAAGGCGCTCCTCGTCACCCTCAACTTCGCGGCGATCTACGTGCTGTGGGGATCGACGTACCTTGCGATCCGCGCCGGTGTGCAGGAGCTGCCGCCGGCGCTCATGGCCGGGACGCGCTTCCTGGTGGCGGGGGTGATCCTGCTCGCCTGGCTGCTGTGGCGGAGGGTTCCTCTGCCGCCGCGGGCGCAGATCGGGCCGATCGCCCTCACCGGCATGCTGCTCCTGTTCGGCGGCAACCTGCTCGTGACGGTGGCGGAGATCACGGTGGCCTCCGGGATGGCGGCCGTCATCGTCGCCAACCTGCCGTTCTTCATGGTCCTCATGGAGGCGCTGCGCAAGGACGGGGAGCGAATCACCCTCCTCGGTGCGGCAGGGCTTCTGATCGGGTTCTCCGGCATGCTGATCCTCACCTGGCCGAAGATCAGCACTCTCGGGCCACGCGGCCTCTGGGAGATGCGGGGTGAGATGGCGCTCCTGGGGGCGAACATCTGCTGGGCGGTCGGATCAATCTACTCCAAGCATCGGGTCCGGGATGTCGCCCCGCTCATGGCGGTCGCCCTGGAGATGCTGATCGCGGGCGCGGCGCTGACGCTGTTCGGCCTCCTGCTCGGCGAAGCGCCGCGCTACCACCTGACGGCGCGCTCGGCGGCCGCGCTGGCCTGGCTCGTGGTGGCCGGTTCGCTTCTCGGCTACTCGGCCTACATGTGGCTCCTGTCCCACGTTCCGGCGGTGAAGGTGTCGACCTATGCCTACGTCAACCCGATCATCGCCCTCGCCCTGGGTTGGATGATCCTCGACGAACCCCTCGACTGGCGGATGGGATTTGGCACCCTGGTCATCCTGGGGGGCGTGGCGATCGTCAACCTGGCCCGAGTGCGGGTGAAAGGCTGACGGCCCGGACTCGCAAGCAGGGGACGGTGAACCTATCTTCGACCGGGTGACGACGATCGCCCTGCCCGCCTGCCCGGCCTGCGGCGCGTGCTCCTGGAGACCGAGGCCGGAGTGGACCTCGCTCCGCGATTGCACCGCGTGCGGCACGGTGTTGAACGATCGGTCGGCCTCCCGGCACGAGGAGGAAGCGCGCTACCTCGGCGGGGGGCGGCCGGCGGACGGGAACGACGCCAGGCGGGCGGCGCGCCGCTGGAGCTGGGTGCGGCGGCGGCTGCGGGTGCCTGCCGGGAGACCACCCGCGGTGCTCGACATCGGCTGCGGGATGGGGGCGTTTCTCAAGGAGGCGCGCGGCGGCGGGGCGCGGGTCGCCGGAATCGAGATCGATCCTCGCGCCGCAGAGGCCTGCGCCACCGCCGGCCTTTCGGTGACGAGCGGATCGATCTTCGAGACGACCCTACCGGAAGGGCCGTGGGATCTCGTGACCTTCTGGGACGTTCTGGACCAGCTCGAGGATCCGCCAGAGGCCTTGCGCCTCGCGGCAAGGGGGCTCGCGCCGGGGGGGCTCCTCCTGGCGCGCGGGCGGAACGCACTCCTCCACGCGCCGGCCAAGAAGGCTGCCCGGAGGTTAGCCCGGTGGGCGCCGGCCCTTCCGGACCCGGCCGTCGTCCACCGCTGGGGGCTGCGCCCGGCGGGCTGGCTGGCGATGCTCCGCCGGATCGGGCTGGCGGAGGCATGCCTCCATCCAGGCCTTCCGGCGCGCCTCTACCTCCTGCCCTCCGTGCTCGTCACCGCCACGAGATCGCCCGGCGCGGCTGCCGGCCGCGCCAGGGTCAGCGCTCGCTGAAGGCTTCGCTCAGGATGCGGCCGGTGGCCATCGCCGGGGCCGGTATGCCGAGGGCGGCGGAAAGCGTCGGCGCCAGGTCGGCAGGGGTGCAGCGGTCGCGATAGGTGCCCGGCCGGAACGGCGGGCCGTGAAGCACGAGCGGCACATGGGCGTCGTAGGTCCAGGGCGTGCCGTGGTTCGCCGGCGAAGCGCCTTGCACCAAGGCAAACGGTTCCAGGACCAGGAAGAGATCCGGGCTGCGCCCCGCGTACGTACTGAGGCGATACGCCTCGAGCGTGCCGGCGTCCAGGTTCGAGGCGCCGGGCGCGATGTAACCGAGGATCCCGTCGGCGGTCGAGGCCGCCTCCCCGGCGGCGAGCGCCGCATCGCGCGCTGACACCTTGTGACGCGCCAGGTCCCCGGCGTCGAACCACACCCGCGTCGTCCCGCCGTGCAGGCGGATCCCGGAGCCGCCGGCGAAGCGGCCCGACAAGGCCCGGCGAATTTTCTCCGAGACTGCCCCCTTGTCCACGGACGGCGGGCGCAGGCCCCGCTCCCCGGCCTGTCGGAGCGTCGGTGACACACCGTGATCCGCCGACAGGGCCAGCCAGTACCCGCTCCGGCCCAGGCGCCCGTCGAGGAATTTCAGGAAGGCGGCGATCTGGGTGTCGCTCGCCTGGGTCATCGCGCCAACCGCCTCGGAGTAGGGACCTGTGTCATGGCCCAGGTAGTCGTGACCGGAAAGACCCAGGAACATGAAGTCGGTGACGGGATCGTCGCCCAGCCGCTCGCGCTCGACGAGCGCGCGCGCGAACTCGAACAACAGATCGTGGACGTAGGGAGTCGACTGGAGGGCTTCGTAGTACGCACGGTCGGGGCGGCCGGCGGCGCCTTTGAGGCGGACCAGGACCTGGCCCCCCGGCGACCAGTCGCGTCCGTAGAAGCGATCGGCCGGCCGGCCGTCGTTGAACGACGCGACCCAGCCGGGGAGGGATCGCGCGTAGAACCGGCTGGTCACGAACCGGCCGGATGCGGCGTCGTACCAGAAAGCACCCGTGGCGGAATGGCCCACCGACGGCACGGCGGCACGCGCCTTCAAGGCGACACCGTAGCATTTGGCGCGGCCGTCGGTCGCCAGCCGCAGCTCGTCGGCGAAGGTGTCGCCGAGAAGGCGACGCGGCGAGGCGCCCTCCCGACCCTCCACGGCACCGATGAGAGGCGATTCGGGATCATCGACCGCGCCCACCATCCTGTTGAGCCCCCGGTCGAACCACTCGTTGCTCACGATGCCGTGACGGTCGGGCGTGGTGCCGGTGGCGATGGTGGCGTGCCCGGGCGCGGTCTCGGTGAGCGCATACGGGTAAACACAGGAGGCGAAGCGGGCGCCGTCCCGGAGCAGCCGCCGGAAGCCGTCGGGACCGAAGCGGTCCTGGTGACGGGTCAGGAAGTCCTGCCGGAATTGATCGATGACGATGACCACGATGAGGCGCGGGGCCGGGGGCGCCGTTGCCGGATCGCCCGTGGCCGCGGCCGCGCGGCCGGCCAGGAGGGCGATGCCCATCGCCAGGGCGCGGATTGCGCCGCGTGCAAAGGGTGCCGTTCGCCGTGTCTCCCGCATGCGGAGCGCAAGAATATGCCAGATGACTTGCTCCGGTCGATGGTCAGGCTACAATAGGCGCGCTTTTTGGAATGCTCCGGAGGGAGCGAGACCGCCATGATGACGCAGGCCGCCAACCTCGGATTCCCGCGCATCGGTGCCCGCCGCCAGCTGAAAGCGGCGCTCGAAGACCATTGGGCGGGACGCTTGAGCGAAGTCGATCTCCTGGCGGCCGCGAGGGCGCTGCGCCGCGATCATCTGCTGCTCCAGAAAAACGTCGGCCTCGACGTCGTCCCGGTAAACGACTTCTCGCTGTACGACCAGGTGCTCGACACCGCAGCGCTCGTGGGCGCGGTACCGTCCCGTTACGGCGGCTCCGGCGACACCGTCGACCTCGCGACCTACTTCGCCATGGCGCGCGGGACGGGCTCGCCCGGGGGCGCGTCGCCCGGCGTGCCGGCCATGGAGATGACCAAGTGGTTTGACACCAACTACCACTACATCGTCCCCGAATTCGAGCCCGGACAGCAGTTCGCTCTGAGGTCGTACAAGCCGGTCGAGGAGTTGCGCGAGGCGCGCGCCCTGGGAGTTGCCGCGCGGCCGGTGCTCCTGGGGCCGGTGTCGCTCCTCCGGCTCGGCAAGCCGACGACCGGTGCGGCCGTGCGGCCGATGGCCCTGCTCAACGACCTGCTCTCCGTGTACGAGGACGTCCTGCGCCGCCTCAGCAAGGTCGGAGCCGAGTGGGTCCAGATCGACGAGCCGTGCCTGGCGCTCGATCTGCCGCCGGAGGCCGGTGCGATGTACGCGACCGCCTACGGCCGGCTGGCCGCCGCGGCGCCCGGCATCAAAATCCTGGTCGCGACCTATTTCGAGGGGCTGCGGGACAACCTGCCCATGGCGCTGCGACTGCCGGTGTCCGCCCTGCATCTCGACCTGGTGCGCGCCCCCGACCAGCTCGACCGCGCCCTGGCCGTGGCGCCATCGTCCCTGACGCTGTCGCTGGGTGTCATCGACGGTCGGAACATCTGGCGCGCCGATCTCGACCGGGCGCTCGAGCAGGTCGAGCGGGCGGCCGGTGCTCTGGGCCCCGAGCGGATCCAGATCGCCCCCTCCTGCTCCCTCCTGCATGTGCCGATCGACGTCAATCTCGAGACCGATCTCGATCCGGATGTCCGCGAGTGGCTCGCGTTCGCGAAACAGAAGCTCCTCGAGGTCGTGCTCCTGGCGCGCGCCGTGCGGGAGGGACGGCGCCCGATCGCGGCGGAGCTCGACGCCCGGCGCGAGGCGCTCCGGCGGAGGAAGGCCTCGCCGCGCCTGCGCGACGAGGCGGTGCGGCGCCGTCTCCAGGCAGTCACGCCCGAGATGCTCCGGCGCGGGCGGCCGTTTCCGGAGCGCCGGCCGCTCCAACGGGCGACACTCGGCCTGCCGTCTCTCCCGACGACGACGATCGGCTCCTTCCCCCAGACCGCCGACGTGCGCGCCGCCCGCGCCGCCCGCCGGTCGGGGCGGATGCCGGCAGTCGAGTACGACACCTTCCTGCGCTCCGCCATCGAGCAGACCATTCGCGAGCAGGAGGCGATCGGGCTCGACGTCCTGGTTCACGGCGAGTTCGAGCGCAACGACATGGTGGAGTACTTCGGCGAGCAGCTCGCGGGGTTCGCCTTCACGCGCCACGGCTGGGTGCAGAGCTACGGCTCGCGATGCGTCAAGCCGCCCCTGCTCTTCGGCGACGTGTCGCGGCCGGCCCCGATGACGGTGGCCTGGTCGCGCCACGCCCAGTCGCTCACCTCCCGGCCGGTGAAGGGGATGCTGACCGGACCGTCGACCATCCTTCAATGGTCCTTTGTGCGCGACGACCAGCCCCGCAGCGAGACGCGGCGGCAGATCGCGCTCGCGATCCGGGACGAGGCGGCCGATCTGGAGAGGGCCGGGCTCAAGGTGATCCAGATCGACGAGCCGGGTCTGCGCGAAGGGCTGCCGCTGCGCGCCGCCGACGCGCCGGCCTACCTCGAGGAGGCGGTGGCGGCCTTCCGCCTGGCGGCGTGCGGGGCGGGCGACGCGACCCAGATCCACACCCACATGTGCTATGCGGAGCTGAACGACATCATGGACGCGGTGGCGTCGCTCGACGCCGACGTGATCTCGATCGAGTCGTCCCGCTCCCGGATGGAGCTTCTGGAGGCGTTCCGCCGGCGGCGCTATCCGAACGAGATCGGGCCCGGCGTCTATGACATCCACTCCCCGCGGATCCCGACCGAGGAGGAGATCGTGGCGCTCCTCCGGCGGGCACTCGACGTCGTGGCGCCCGAGCAACTCTGGGTCAACCCCGACTGCGGTCTCAAGACCCGCCGCTGGGAGGAGGTGCGCCCCGCCCTTTCCGCCATGGTGGCCGCCGCCCGGGCCCTGCGCCAGGAGTTCGGTGGTTCATCCTCATCGGCATAGTTGCAACTCTGGAAGGCGAAAATGAAAACAAGCTGTCTGGCCATCGCGTTTCTCCTGACTTGCCTCGTGCCTTGCCCTGCGGAGGCGTTGGCGCCGAACTTCCTCACGGATCACGAAGCGGTCAACCCCGACGGCACGGTGAACATGGTCGTCGAGATTCCCGCCGGCTCGAACGAGAAATGGGAAGTGAAAAAAAAGTCGGAGAACCCCCAGGGGCTGCTGGTCCGGGATATCGAGGATGGGAGGCCCCGGACCGTGAAATACCTGCCGTACCCATTCAATTATGGAATGGTCCCGAATACGGTGTTATCCGAGGAGAAAGGTGGGGATGGCGATCCGGTCGACGTCATCCTGCTCGGCCCTTCGAGGCCCCGTGGATCGGTGCATCCCGTGAAGGTGATCGGGTTGATCAAGCTCGTCGACCGCGGTCAGATCGACTATAAGTTGATCGGCGTATCCCAGGAGGATCCCCTGGGCCAGGCGGGCTCCCTGGAGGACTTGAACCGCGATTTCCGCGGCATCACCGCCATCATCGAAACCTTCTTCCTGAATTACAAGGGCCCGGGCAAGATGCAGTCCTCGGGCTTCGACGGCCCCGAGGAAGCGATGAAGTTCCTGAAGGCATTCATCGCGGCGCCGCTCCCGCCCGCAGCGTCCCAGCCCGGGCGGTAGTGAGGCTCGATGTACTCCTTCACCATGCTGCGGGCGCATGTTGACAGCAATGTTGGTTCGGCGTAAAACTTTCCTGTTCGCCCGCGACTGAATTGTGCGCCAAGTGTGCGGATTCTGAGGCCCGAGGCCACCGGCGATGCTTGGAGCGCGGAGGAGTGCTTGCGCCTGCATTGGCTGTCAGCCCACTCACCTTCTCGCCGGCGTCCAGTGACCGAATGCGGATATCTACCATCATGATGGACGCATCATAGGCATCCTGGGTGACGTTACCGATCGGAGGTCCAGGCGTGCGGTGCGGGATAGCCTTTCTCAGTCTACGGTCGCAGTCGGGAGGTGCTCAGTGAGCTTGGAGAGGATTCACGAGATTTGGAGACGCATTGCGCAGGAGCGGACGAAGTCCAGCCCCGAAGGGAGCGGCGACGCTCAGGCCCCTCCTTACTTTGCCCTCCGCCGTGTCACGGCCATGCTGTTGGGTTTCCTCGCGCTCGTGTCGTTGGCCGGCCCAGACGCGGGTGCTGCGACCTTGACGATGACCTTCACGATGAACGGGTCGTTGCAGCTCGATGGAGCTTCCTACGAAAATGTGGATTTCGAGGTCCTGTTCTGTGGCGATAGCATTCTCAGGTACTCCCCTGGGGGTGACACAAGCCTCCTGATTCTCGGGAGTTTGGCTGGCTATGTCAGTATCCCGGGAGTGGGGACCGGCCGGTTCATGGACGACTTCGTTGTCTACTCACGACCCCTGTTACCGGGGTTGGGAATCTGCTGCAAGGACGACGACGACTTGATCAGCTTCGAGACCGCTGTACCGTGGCACATGGACACCTCCGCAGGACCCTTGGTGGGCATCCAGGTAACGCCGAGGCATTTCTACGGGGGAACGTCGATCGGGTTTTTGAATGTCCTTGGAGTCAACAGTCTCGTGTTCTCTGCGGTGCTGTCGACTGGCGGGCCAGGGGGCTGCGAATGTGGCAATGGCACCGTAGAACCGGGCGAGGCCTGCGATGACGGCGACAACCGCATAGGAGATTGCTGTGCTCCGGATTGCGACGCTCCGGAGGACCAGGATGTGGTACCAGAATCCGAGTTTCTCAGTCATTTTCAGTTGGGAGGGTGTGACCCCTTCATCCTGCTTCCTGGAACCCACAACCTGGGAGACATGACCGACGGGGCGGGGAATACGTTCAGTTTAAGATGTGAGGTCGGTCTTGCCAATGTGCGGCTTGTACTCAAGTACGACGCTAGCGATGGATCATGTACGGGGGATGTAGCCGAATGTTCGTGGTTCCAAGGAGGGAATGACTGGAATCTCCGTCGCGATAAAGGTGATCTCTTCAACTGCTTCACGCGGGCAACATGGAGGTCAATCGAGCCGAGGAGTATTACGAATACAAGCTACTGTGCCGCCGGTTGCTCGGGTGACTACTGCCAGGGCGCTTGTAACATGGTGGACTCGAAGCCGTTCGATTTCGATCCGCAACTGTGCGACCCGCTTCTACCTCCCTTGACCGTTTTGGCATCGGGATCTACGGGCCTGACGATTCGCGACTTCACGTCCCCAGACGGCCCGGGCGGACCGCTGGGTGATGTCATGACTGCCATTCAGACCAACGCACAGGTGAGTCTGAACCCCCTCCCAAGTGGTCCGCTGACGATAGATTACTTGAACGCCTGTGATAACGACCGCGACGAAGACTGTGACCTTGACGACTATGTTCTCATCGGGGGAGCGTCTGGCACCTGTGAGGGCGATGCCAACTTCAATGAACCGGCGGACGTTGATCGTGATGGATGCGTGACGCAGGTCGATCTCGAATGGGTCGTCGAGGATTGCAGCATTCTCGTTGGGGATTCAATTCCTACTTCGATCGGACTGGTTTCTCACAACGACTTGGTGGCAGGGGTCGATGCCGAGTTCCATGTGGTGGCGGGAGCACTTTCCGACCTCCGCGCGGCCGGCAATTTCGATGAAGCAATCTGTCTGGCGGGATTCGTCACGAGCACGGTCGATGCCATGCCCGACCCGCCCGTCGGTGACGGGCGATACTACCTCGTGCGAGGGGTTGGGCATTGTCTGAGCTATGGCGACTCGAGCCTGATTCCGGACCCGCGTGATGCACTGGATGCCGCCAACCCGTGTCCGTAGGAACGCTGCCTTACGGTCAGGCCGAGTCCCGCTTGGCGGCGCCGGTCCCGGCCGCGGCGTCCCAGCCGGGTCGGTAGAGATGCTCGATGTACTCCTTCACCATGCGGCGCGCGGAGAAGCGCGGGGCGATCGTCTGGATCGAGCGCCGCATCAGGGCCAGCCAGCGGCGCGGCAGAGAGGAGGCGTCGCGATCGTAGTAGGCGGGGGCCACGTCGGACTCCAGCAGCCGGTAGAGGTCCGCTGCGTCGGTGGCGTCGCGTGACTCGGCGTCCGCCGCGTCCTCCGCGGCCGCTCCGATCGCCCAGCCGTTCGTGCCGTCGTACCCTTCCACCCACCAGCCGTCCAGGACGCTCAGGTTCACGACACCGTTGAGCGCCGCCTTCTGGCCGCTCGTGCCGCTCGCCTCGAGCGGGGGCCGCGGCGTGTTGAGCCAGACGTCCACCCCCTGGACGAGATGCTGCGCCGCCTCGATCCCGTAGTCCTCGACGAAGGCGATCCGTCCCGCGTAGTCCGGATCGGCGGCCGCGCGGTAGATCGTCTGGAGGAGATGCTTCCCGGGCTCGTCGGCCGGGTGCGCCTTGCCGGCGAACACGACCTGGATCGGACGGCGCACGTCGGTCAGGAGCGCGCGCAGGCGGGCCGGATCCCGGAACAGGAGCGTGGCGCGCTTGTAGGTGGCGAAGCGGCGCGCGAAGCCGATCGTCAGCGCCCTCGGATCGATCAGCGCGCCGGCCGCCATCGCCTGCGCCGGAGCGGACCGCTCGTCCGTCCAGCGGCGGCGGGACATCCCCAGAAGGAACCGGTGCAGGCGCATCTTGAGCTGAAGATGGACCTCCCAGAGATCGCGGTCCGGAATGCGCGCCATCCCTTCCCACAGCGCCGGGTCGTCGTGGCGTTCGATCCAGTCCGGTCCTAGGTGGCGGCGGAACAAGGCATCGAGCTCCGGCGCGATCCAGGAAGGAACGTGGACCCCGTTCGTCACCGCGACAATCGGGACCTCCCCCTCGCGCGCCTCGGGCCAGAGCGACTGCCACATGCGGCGCGAGGTCTTCGCGTGCTGCCGGCTCACGGCGCTTTGCCGGCCGCTCAGCCGGAAGGCGAGGGCGCTCATGTTGAAGGCGCTCCCCCAGCTCTCGGTGTGCGCGCCGAGCGCCAGGAACCGCTCGCGGTCCAGCTTGAGCGTCGGCCAGTAGGCCGCCAGGTACTTCTCGACCAGCGCGAAGGGGAAAGCGTCGTGTCCCGCCGGGACCGGCGTGTGGGTCGTGAAGACGCTCGACCGCCGCACCGCTTCGATGGCGCTCTCGAACGACGTGCCGGCCTCCACCAGCTCCCGCACCCGCTCCACCATCATGAGCGCCGAGTGGCCCTCGTTGGCGTGCCAGACGCCGGCGTGGACTCCGAGCATGCGGAGCAGGCGCACCCCGCCGATGCCGAGGAGGATCTCTTGCAGGAGCCGGGTTTCCTGATCGCCGCCGTAGAGACGCGCCGACAGCTCCCGCTCCCAGGGCGAGTTGGCCTCCAGGTCGGTGTCCATGAGATACAGGACGACACGCCCGACGCGCACGAGCGACACCTGCACGTGGAGCAGGCGGTCAGGAAGCTGCAACGGGACGATGAGGGGCGCTCCGTCCGCGTCGCGCGCCGGCTCGGCCGGTATCGTGTCGCGCTCCAGCCGCTGATACGACTCTTCCTGGCGGCCGTTGGGCGCGATGCGCTGGTGGAAGTAGCCCTGGGGGTACATGAACCCGACGCCCACGAGCGGCAGGCCGAGATCGCTCGCTTCCTTGGCGACGTCCCCCGACAGGATGCCGAGCCCGCCGGAGTAGACCGGCAGGGTCTCGTGGACGCCGAACTCGGCCGAGAAGTAGGCGATCGGCAGAGAGGCGCTGTAGGGCGCGTGCGCCGGAAACCAGGCGCTCCGCGCCGACAGGGCCCGATCGAACGCCTCCAGGACACGCCTCAGGCTCGCCATGAAATCGGCGTCCGCCGCCAGGGCCTCGCCGCGCGGGCCCTCCAGGTCACCCAGCAGGAGAAAGGGATTGCGGCTCTGGGGCCGATCGAGCCGGCGGGCGAGGTCGACGAACAGGGCGCGCGCCTCGGGATCCCAGCTCCACCAGAGGTTGCGGGCCAGCTCGGAAAGGCGCTGCAGCGGTTCGGGGAGAGGTGTCACGCCTCGGACAGGCTCCTGGGGTCAGGCGGGCGCCGGGATCCTAGCGCCGGTTGAGCAGCAGGGCGTCGATCTCCGCCTCGGCCTCGATCCAGTCACGGTCCGGGTCGCCCCCCCGGAAGCCGCGCCGCTGGGCGCGGAAGTACGCCGCCTCGGCGACCATGTGCCTCCGCTCCTCGGCGGAGATTGGCCCGGGACGGGACACCGATCGGGCCGGCGCCGGCGGCGCGGCCGCCACGGGTGGCGCCTTCTTCCTGGTGCGCTTCTTCCCTTTCTCCAACATGACGGTAGCCTCCTTGCCGGGAAGCCCCAGTGTATAACGGACCCCGGCCAATCGGATGGCGGATTCGAGGCCATCGTCACCGAACCGGCACACGACCGTCACCCGGCTTCCCCGCGGCACTATAATCCTGACGTCTGGCCACCCGGCCGGAAGCCGGGGAGACCGGGACGGGAGCCATGCCGCAGACCATTCTCGTGGTGGACGACGAGCGTGACATCGTCGAGTTGATCCGGTACAACCTGGCGCAGGCGGGATTCCGGGTGGTGACGGCCTCCGACGGCCAGCAGGCCGTCGATCTGGCGCGCCGCGACCGGCCGGACCTGGTGGTGCTCGATCTGATGCTGCCGGTGATGCCGGGGACCGAGGTGGCCCGCATCCTGAAGCAGGACGAGAAGACGCGTGACGTTCCCATCCTGATGCTCACGGCGCGCGGATCGGAGGTCGACCGGATCGTCGGCTTCGAGCTCGGGGCCGACGACTACGTCGTCAAGCCGTTCTCACCCCGGGAGCTGGTCCTGCGCGTGCAGGCCATCCTGCGCCGGGAGGGGGTCGAGGACTCGGAGGAACGGCTCATCTTCGAGCCGCTGGTCATCGATCTGGGGGCGCACATCGTGAGCCTCAAGGGGAAGGAGATCGACCTCACGTCCACGGAATTCAAGCTCCTGCTCCGCCTCGCGCGCCGGCCGGGCCGGGCCTTCAGCCGGGACCAGCTCCTGAGCGAAGTGTGGGGATACAGCGGCGATCTTGAGACCCGCACCGTCGACACCCACATGAAGCGATTGCGCTCCAAGCTCGGGCCATTGGCCGTCTGGATCGAGACGGTCCGCGGGCTGGGCTACCGCTTCCGGCCCGAGGGGTACCAGGCTTCGGACTGAGGGAACGCCACCCTGCGCATCCGGCCGCGTCTGACCCTTTCGTTCGTCCTGGTCGCGGCCATCTCCGCGACCATCGCCGGTATCGTCCTGATGCGCGCCCTGCGGCATGAAATCGTCGAGCAGGTCGCCGAGCGGCTTCTGGTCGCGTCCCGCAAGGCCGTCGATCTCCTGTCGCCGGAGCCCGATCTCGGGGGACGGGCGGACGAGCTGGCCGATCGGCTCGGCCGGGATCTCTCCGCGCGCGTCACCGTGATCTCGCCTTCGGGTGTCGTGCTCGGGGACAGCGATCTCGATGCCGCTGCGCTGAGCGCGGTCGAGAACCACGCCGGCCGCGAGGAAGTGGCCGCGGCCCTGCGGGGAGGCGTCGGCCGGGCGGCGCGGCACAGCACCACCATCGGGGCGGAGATGCTCTACGTCGCGGTGCCGATCGACCCGCGTCAGCCTACCCGCGGCGTGGTCCGTCTCGCGGTGCCGCTGGCCGCGGTGGCCCGGGGCGAGGCGCGGGTCCGCCCGCTGGTCATCGGGGCGTCCCTCCTGTCGGTCCTCATCGCCGGCGCCGCCGGCTGGCTGGCGGCACGGCGTCCCGCCCGCCGGCTGTCCGAAATGACGCGCGCGGCGACGGAGATCGCCGCGGGGCGCATGGGGGCGCGCGCCAGGCCCGGGGGCGACGACGAAGTCGCCGATCTGGCCCATTCCCTCAACCGGATGGCGGGCCAGCTCGAGGAGCGGCTGGCTCTCCTGGCCCGCGAGCGGAGCCAGCTCAGGACCATCCTGGACGGGATGGTGGAAGGTGTGCTGCTGCTCGACGCCGCCGGAAGCATCGTGCTGGCCAACGAAGCCTTCACGCGCATCTTCACGGCGCAGGAGCCGGTCGCCGGACGGCGTCTCCTGGAGACGGCCCGCGTCCCGGCGCTCCAGGAGGCGGTGGCCTCGGCGCTCGCCGCCGCTGCCCCCGTGTTCCACGAGATCACGCTTCCGGGCGACGGGGGGCGCGTCATCCGCGCCAGCCTGGCGGCGGTGCGCGAAGGCGAGCGCGCGGTCGGGGTCGTGGCCGTGTTCCACGACGTCACCGAGATCAAGCGGCTCGAGCGCGTGCGCCGCGAGTTCGTCGCCAACGTGTCGCACGAGCTGCGCACGCCGCTGACGGCGATCAAGGGGTACGCGGAAACGCTCCTCGGCGGCGGGTTGCAGGAGCCGCGACGCGCCTCCGAGTTCGTCGAGGTGATCGCCCGGCACGCGGAGCGGCTGCGCCGCCTGATCGAGGACCTGCTCAATCTCGCCTCGATCGAGCAGGGGGAAGCGCACATCGAGCCGGCGCCCGTTGCCGTCCGGGAGGTCGTGACGCAGGCGGAGACGGTGCTCCGCCCGGCCGCCGAGCGCAAGGGGCAGACGGTCAAGGTCGCGATTCCCGAGGGGCTGATGGTGCTCGCCGATCGGGACCGCCTGGCGCAGGTCCTGATCAACCTGATCGACAACGCCGTCAAGTTCACACCCTCCGGCGGGCATGTCGAGGTGGCGGCGCAGGCCGGGGCCGGACGCGTTTCCCTGACCGTGAGAGACACCGGGATCGGGATTCCGCCCGGCGAGCTGGGCCGGATCTTTGAGCGCTTCCATCGCGTGGACCGTTCCCGCGACCGCCGCGAGGGCGGGACCGGCCTGGGGCTCGCCATCGCCAAGCACCTCACCCAGGCGATGGACGGAACGATCGAGGTCGAGAGCGGCCCGGGGGCCGGGACCACGTTTCGAATCACCCTGCCGGCCGCCTGACTGACCTGGCACATCGTCACCGGACCGCCACCTCTTCGCCATGCGGGCGTTCCCCGTTCCACACAGAGTGCATGCGATCGAGGGTGCGCCACGGCGGCGACCGGTCGGTCCCCCAGGACGGGGAGGGAGGGACAGGGTATGCGCTGGAACGCGAGAGGAGCGTTGGGTGTGGTTCTGTGTGCCGGCCTCGCGGCGATCGCCGCCGTCCCAGCGGCGGCGCAGACGGGCACGCCTCCGCCGGCGCAGCCGGAAGGGTTCGAGTGGGGGTACAACAAGGGCTTTTTCTGGCGCAATCCGCAGTTCGAAGTGAAGATTTCGACCCGCACGCAGTTCCGCTACGCCTACAGGGATTTCGAGGCGGATGCCACCGAGCGCAACTCCGGAGCGTTCAACATCCCCCGCGCCCGCCTGCGCTTCGACGGCTTCGCCTGGTATCCCTGGCTCAAGTACAAGATCCAGTATGACTTCGTGGGAACACGCGACCTCTGCCCTTCGGGCGGGTCGGGATGCGACCAGCTCCAGGCCCGATCGGATCTCCGGGACCTGTATTTCGATTTCACCCGCCATCCCTGGTGGAGCGTCCGCGTCGGACAGTTCAAGCAGCCGTTCGGCCTGCAGGAGCTGACCTCGTCCGGAGACCAGGAGTTCGTGGACCGCTCCATCGCCTCACTCCTCTTCGCCCCGTCGCGCGAGGTGGGGGCGATGCTGTTCGGGACGTCGTTCGAGAAGAAATTCGGGTACGAGGTGGCGGTGGCCAACGGCAACGGCCGCAACAAGACCTTCGACAACAACGGGGGCATGCGCTACACGATCCGCGTCCACTTCGACCCGAACGGCGAATACAGGCTGAGCGAGACCGCCGTCGACCATCCCGACCGGGTCAACTGGACCATCGGCCTCGCCGCGATGCGCAACAACCAGGAGGCGGACCTCCTGGAGACCACCGATCCCCTCCGACAGGACTCGGCCGAGGTGTTCGTGGCCCTCAAGTACAAGCTCCTGTTCTCGATGGCCGATTACTACCTGCGCACTCTGGAGCAGGCGCCCGCGGCGGCGGCCGATCCCGAGGCGATCGACTCGAGCGGCCTCGTCGCCCAGGTCGGTGTCTTCGTCGTGCCCCGGAAGCTCGAGGTGGCGGTGCGTTACAGCGAAGTCGATCGGGAGGTCGAGGACCCTGCGACCGGCGCCACCACGACGACCGACGGGACGGAGAGGCGGATCGGCTTCGGCTGGTACTTCAGCAAGCACGATTTGAAGTTCCAGGCCGACTACGGCCGCACCCGGTTCGACGCCGACAGCTCCCTGATCGGCGGGGCCGGCGCTTCCTCCGGGACTTTGGACGCCTTCCGGGCGCAACTTCAAATCGTGTTCTAGACGGGGAAGCACTTTCAACAGAAGCAGATGCGGGAGGGGAAGGACATGCAGAGACGAACGACAGCCGCGATTGCGGTCGCGGGCCTGACAGCGGCCCTGGCGTGGCCGGTCCTGGCCGCCAACAACATCACCGTCAAGGGCTCCGACACCATGGTGATCCTCGGCCAGCGCTGGGCCGAGGAGTACATGAAGAAGCACGCCGAGGTCGCCATCCAGGTCACCGGGGGAGGATCGGGAACCGGTATCGCGGCCCTCATCAACGGCACGACGATTCTGGCCAACTCCAGCCGGCCGATCAAGCCCGAGGAGATCGAGCAGGCGAAGAAGAACCGCATCGACGTCGTCGTGTTCAGGACCGCGATGGACGGCCTGGGCGTCGTCGCCAGCGCCGACAACCCGGTGGACCATCTCACCATGACCCAGGTCGGCAAGATTTACACCGGGTACATCAGCAACTGGAAGCAGGTGGGCGGTCCCGACAAGCGGATCATCCGCTACAGCCGGGAATCGAACAGCGGCACCTACGTGTTCTTCAAGGAGCACGTACTGATGAACCGCGACTACGCCGCCGACGTCCAGACCATGCCGGGCACGAGCGCCGTCGCCGAGGCAGTGTCGCGCGACCCGAGCGGCATCGGATACGGTGGCGTGGCCTATTTCGCGAACAACCCGAAGCTCAAGATCCTGAAGATCGCGAAGGACGAGAAGTCCGGGCCGATTTCCCCCCTGCTTCCGGACGGCAGGATCAACTATGAGGCTGTCTGGAGCCAGACCTACCCGATCGCGAGGTACCTCTATGTCTACTCCGCGGGCCAGCCGCAGGGCCCGGTCAAGGCTTATCTCGACTGGATCCTCGGCCCGGAGGGCCAGGAGATTGTCGAGAAGATCGAGTACGTGCCGATGCCCGCGAACAAGCCGTGACGGCCGGAGCCGTCCCCAGGCGCCGGCGGAGCCGCTGGGGTGAGTCCCTGATCGAGTTGTTCCTCAGGCTCAACGGCTTCATCGCCATCGCCATCATCACGCTCATCTTCGTCTTCCTGTTCAAGGAGGGGATCCAGGCCCTGCGCACCATCCCCGTGGCGCACTTCCTGTCCACGACCGAGCTCGATTTCGACAGCGTTCCGCAGACCGTGAGGATGTGGCAGCCGGTCGGCACCAACCCCAAGTACTCCATCCTGCCTCTCATCGCCGGGAGCCTTCTGGTCGCCATCCCGGCGACCCTCATCGCCACGTTTTTCGGCGTGGCCTGCGGGATCTACCTCGCCGAAGTGGCGGGGAAGCGGACGCGGGAGATCATCAAACCGGCCATCGAGCTTCTCGCCGGGGTCCCCTCCGTCGTCATCGGCTTCTTCTGCCTCGCGACGCTGGCGACGTTCCTCCAGGACCTGCTGCACACCTCCTTCCGGCTCAACGCCATCGTTGGAGCGGTCGGTGTCTGCTTCGTCATCGTGCCGGTGATCGCCAGCATGACGGACGACGCCCTGCGCGCGGTTCCCGACGAGCTGCGCGAGGGGGCCCACGCGCTCGGCGCCAATCGGTGGGAGACGATCGCCCGCGTGGTCGTGCCGGCGGGCGCCTCGGGCCTGATTGCATCCATCCTGCTCGGCTTGGGACGGGCCCTCGGCGAAACGATGATCGTCCTCATGGCGACCGGGAACGCCGCCCAGGTCACCTGGAACCCGTTCGAGAGCGTCCGGACGATGACCGCCACGATCGCGGCCGAGCTGGGCGCGGTGCCGCAGGGGGGGGAGCAGTACCGGGCCCTTTTCCTGGTGGGGACCATCCTGTTCACCATCACCTTCGCGATCAACCTGGCAGCGGAGGTGGCGGTGTCCCGCATGCGGCGGAGGCTGGCGCTGTGAGGCGGGCCGTCCTCGAGCAGATCGCCCTGGGGATCCTGCGCGGCACGGCCTGGGCGATCCTCGGGGCGACGGCCTTCCTGCTGGGGTCGATCGCCCTGGGCGGGGCCGGGGTCATCACCTGGGAGTTCCTGACCGCCGAGCCGACCGAGGGGATGACCCACGGCGGCATCTTCCCGGCGATTTTCGGCACCATCTGCATCACGCTCTTCATGATCGGCATGGCCCTGCCGCTCGGCGTATGCGCCGCCATCTACATGGTCGAATATGCCGGCCGCTCCTCCCTGGCGCGCGTCATCCGGGCGTCGGTCAACAATCTGGCGGGCATCCCGTCCATTGTCTTCGGCCTGTTCGGCGTCGGGTTCTTCGTCCTGTTCGTCGGCCGGTCGATCGACCGCGTGCGGGGCGGAGAGATGCTGTTCGGACAGCCGGCCATGCTGTGGGCCGCGGCGACCCTGGCGGCGCTGGTCCTGCCGGTGATCATCGTCAGCACGGCCGAGGCGCTCAACGCGGTGCCGCGCAGCCACCGCGAGGCGGCGTTCGCCCTCGGCGCCACCCGCTGGCAGACGGTCAGCCGCGTCGTGCTGCCGCAGGCCCGGGCCGGGATCCTGACCGGGTCGATCCTGTCGGTCAGTCGCGGCGCGGGGGAGACGGCGCCGATCCTGTTCACGGGGTGCGCCTACTTCCTGCCGCGGCTGCCGGTGGCGCACCTCACGATCCCCTTCACTGGGCTGTCGGTCCCCATGGTCAACCCCCTGGATCAATTCATGGAGCTCTCGTACCATATCTTCATCATGGCGACGCAGAGCACCGACGCCGCGGTGACCCGGCCGATCCAGTACGGCACGACGCTCGTGCTCGTCGGGCTCACCTTCCTGCTGAACCTCAGCGCCATCTGGCTGCGTGCCAGATACCGTCGCCGGCTCGTGGCCTCGTGACGCGCGCCGTCCTCGCGGCGCCGCGGCCCAGGATCCGCGCGGCGGTCGACCCGGCCGATCCGGGCCCCGGGACCCGCGCCGCGAAGATCACGTTCCGCGGCATGGGCTTCTCCTACCCGGGTCGCCGGGCGCTCTCCGGCGTGACGCTCGACATCCCGGATAAGCGCGTGACCGCCATCATCGGCCCCTCCGGCTGCGGCAAGTCGACGCTCATCAAGTCGATCAACCGGATCGCTGAGATCGGCACGGAGGTGAAGGTCGAAGGGGAGGTGCGGCTCGACGATCAGGATCTCTACGGGCCGGGGGTCGATCTGGTCGATCTGCGCCGGCGCGTCGGGATGTTGTTCCAGAAGCCGAACCCGTTCCCCAAGTCGATCTACGAGAACGTCGCGTTCGGGCCGCGCATCCACGGCACGGGCGGTGGCGCCGAGCTCGAGGCCATCGTCGAGCGCAGCCTGCGGCAGGCCGCCCTGTGGGACGAGGTCAGCGAACGGATGCGCACCCCCGCCATGGAGCTGTCGGGCGGCCAGCAGCAGCGCCTGTGTCTCGCCCGCGTGCTGGCGGTCGATCCCGACGTGATCCTGATGGACGAGCCGTGCTCGGCGCTGGACCCGATCTCGACGGCGCGGATCGAGGAGCTCATCGAGGAGCTGCGCGAGCGCTACACGGTGGTCATCGTGACGCACAACATGCAGCAGGCGGCGCGGGTCTCGGATCGCACCGTCTTCCTGCTCAACGGCTCCCTGGTCGAGGTCGGGGAGACCGAGACGATCTTCACCAACCCGACGGACCGGCGCACCGAGGATTACATCACCGGCCGGTTCGGATAAGAGGGGACACGGACTTGGAGCACACCAGCCGGCACTACGAGACCGAGCTCCAGGAGCTGAAGGAGACGATCCTCTTCATCGGCGGGACGGTCGAGGAGATGATCGCCTCCGCCATGAAGGCCCTGGTGGAGCGCGATTCCGATCTGGGCCGCAAGGTCATCGAGTCGGACCGGGCGGTCGATGCGGCGGAGATCGAGGCCGACCACCTGTGCCTCAGCCTCCTGGCGCTGCGCCAGCCGGCCGCGTCCGACCTGAGATTCATCGCCACCGCCCTCAAGATGGTGACGGACCTGGAGCGCATCGGCGACCTCGCGGTCAATATCGCCAAACGGGCCCTCGAGCTGAACCAGGAGCCGCCGCTCAAGCCCTACATCGACGTCCCACGCATGTCCTCGGCCGTTTCGGCCATGGTGCACAAGGCCCTCGACGCCTTCGTCGGCCGGAACGCCGACCAGGCGCGCACCGTCCTGGGCGCCGACGACGAGGTGGACAAGCTCAATGTCCAGCTCTTCCGAGAGCTGCTCACCTACATGATCGAGGAGCCGAAGAACGTCAGCCGCGCCATGCGGATCACCTTCATCGCCAAGTACCTGGAGCGCATCGGCGACCACGCCACCAACATCGCGCAAATGGTGATTTTCATGTGCGAAGGGCGCGACGTCAGGCACCCCCGCCTGAAGCGGGATGGAGACCCATGAGCGCCCGCACGTCTCTGGGCGGGATGGTGCCGAAGGAAAGCACCCGCTCGTTGAAGTCGCGCAGCCGGAACGACGCTCCCTGGGCGCGGCGCGCGTCCTCCAGGAGGTCGCGCATCTCGCTCAGCCCGACGAAGTAGGTCGAGAGCTGGGTGGCGGTCACCTTGGCGCGGCGCAGCTTGCCCCTGGCCTCGGCCTCCTCCTGGAAGCCGGTGCGCACCAGAAGGTCGAGCGCCCAGCGGTCGATCTCCTCGTCCGGCTCCGAGCCGGTGTGCAGACGGGCGTCGAGGATCGCGTTGATCGGGGCGCGCAGGCCATGCTTCAGGTGGACGAGCAGGCTCTCCGGCTCGTCCGCGGCATACCCGGCTTCAAACATCATCGACTCGGCCAGGACCGCCCATCCCTCCGCGAAGGTGCCCGAAGAGAAGATCTTCTTGTAGACCGTGGCGAAGGGCGACCGGAGGGCGTGCCAGTACTGCACGTAGTGGCCGGGGAAGGCCTCGTGGATGGCGAGCCCCTGCAGGGCGTAGTTGTTGTATTCGCGCAGGAACGACTCTTCGACCTCCCGATCCTGGTCGGATGAGGCGCCGCGCGGCACTGACGAGATCCAGAACGACTTCTTGAAGTCCGGCTCGAGGATTGGCGGCGGGTTGAAGAACGCGACCGCCATCCCGTCGAGGAACCCCGGCGTCGGCTCGATGGCGAAGTTGTCGTCGTCGGGCGGCAAGGTGATGAGATCGGCCTCCCGGATGAACCGCTTGATCCGCTCGACCGAATGGCGCACGAACTCGAACAGGGACTCGCGCGCGGGGTGGCGGAGGGAGATCTCGGCCAGGACCTCTCCCACGATGGTGTTGATACGGGCGTCGCCGGTCTCCTGGTGCGCGTGGCCCGGGGAAAGGCGCGCGTGCAGGGGCTCGGCGACCTCGAGCATCCGCCGGCGGAGGTCGCCGATCGCGGACTCCGCGCGCCGCAGGATGTCCCCGGGCGGCATGTCCGACTGGAGGGTCAGGCGCAGCTTCCGGGTCCAGAGATCGCGACCCAGGCGCCAGTCGCCGGTGGATCGTGGGAGCAGGTCGCGTCGCAGCCAGCCCTGGAATTCCTGGAGCGCCGCCACGGCGCGCGCGTTCGCATCCCGCAACTGCGGGGCCAGTCCCGGCGCCCGATCGAACAGCGGCGGCAGCGACTCCTCGAAGAAGCGCAGGTTGCCGGCGTTCGTCTGCAGCACCAGCTCGGTGACGACCCGCGCCGGGGAGATCAGGCCGGCCCGGGCCGAGGCCAGGAAGTCGGGCACGGCGAGCAGGCGGCCGCGCAGCGCCTCGAGGCGCTCCGGCCAGACGGGCGAGTCCTTCTCCTGGAGAGTCAGGTACAGGACGGCGTTGCCGAGCAGGTCGACGTAGAACTGCGGGTCACGCTCGTGGGGCCGGAGGTCCGCCGCCGTGAACAGCTCGCTCTCGGCGTCGGAGCCGACGATCCGGAAGTCGATGCGGGCCCCGGGGGAGAGCCGCCCGGGGTCGATGCCTTCGATCTCCCGCCGGAAGCGGCGGATCCGCTCGACGCGGGCGCCGACGGCTGGCGCCCCCCAGTCGTCGAGGAGGCCGTCGTAGCGGTGGTAGCCGGCGGCGGTCGATGCCGCGGGGTGCGAGGCGAACAGGTCGTCGAGGTAGCGATCGGCGATGACGTAGAAGTCGAGGTCGGGGCCCGAGGCGCCCTCGGGGATGCCGCCGGGAATCCATGACGGACCCGTCACACGCTCACCGCGGCAGGCCCGCGGCCGCGTCGCGGTCGAGGAGCCACAGGAGATCGCCCCGGTCCGGTCTGACCTGCGCCGCAGGGAGATCGGACGCGCCGCCGAGAGCCTGCCGCGCCGCCTCGGCCTTTTCGGTCCCGCTCACCAGGAACAGCGCCGCCGCGGCGCTGTTGAAGACCGGCAGCGTCAGGGTGATCCGGTCGGGCCCGGGATCGAGCTTCACCGCCATCGCCAGCCGGGCCGCCTCGCGCGCGGCCGGCGTGCCCGGGAAGATCGATGCGGTGTGCCCGTCCGCCCCCATCCCGAGCAGGACGAGGTCGAACCGCGGCCGCTCGCCGTCCCCCAGCCGGAACACGTCACGGAGGATCTCCTCGTACTCCTCGGCGGCGCGGAGGGCGTCCGGGTTCTCGCCGCGCATGCGATGGACCTGCTCCTCCGGCACCGGGACGTGCCGCAACAGGGTCTCGGACGCCATGCGGAAGTTGCTGTCGTCATGATCGGGAGCGACCTGGCGCTCGTCGCCGAACAGGACGAAGGTGCGCTCCCACGGGATCTGCGCCCGGTACGGCCCCTGACGGTCGGCGAGACGGGCGTAGACACCGCGCGGCGTCGCCCCCCCGGCGAGGGCGACCCGGAAGCGCCCGTGGCCCTCGACCGCCTCACGGGCGCGGCGGACGAACTCCGCCGCCCCCGCCTCGGCGAGCGCCTGCCGGGTCTCCGCGATGTGCACGAGCGGCGTGGCGCTCAGGCCGTCTCCCCCGCGTAGATCTTCATGATCGTGTCGAGGAGCCGGAGGGCGTCGGCCTTCTTCCTCTGGAAGGAGTTCCGGCCGATGATCGATCCGAAGCCGCCGCCGTCGCGGATCCCGCGCACCTCGGCCAGGATCTTGTCGTCCGATTCGGCCGGGCCTCCGGAGAAGATCACGATGCGCCGGCCGGCGAAGGCGCACTGCACCACGTGCTTCACGCGGTCCGCGATCGTCTCGATCGGCACGTGCTCCTTCTCGTACACCTTGCGGGCGGCGTCCTGCGCGATGTGGGCCGCCGGCAGCTTGACCTTGATGATGTGCGCCCCGAGCAGGGCGGCGATCTGGGCCGCGTAGCCGCAGACGTCGATCGCCGTCTCGCCGTTCTTGTCGAGCCCGGAGCCGCGCGGGTACGACCAGACGACGACGGCCAGGCCGGCCGCCTTCGCCTCCTCCGCCGCCTCGCGGACGCGCTCGTACATGCCGAAGCGCTCCGCCGACCCCGGGTAGATGGTGAACCCTATGGCGCTGCAGCCCAGGCGCAGGGCGTCGCGCACGCTCCCTGTCCAGGCCTGGGTCGGGTCCTTCTCTTCCAGGAGCGCGTCCTTGTTGTTGGCTTTCAGGATCAGCGGGATCTGCCCCGCGTAGCGGCGCGCGCCGGCCTCGATGAATCCGAGGGACGCGGCGTAGGCGTTGCAACCGGCCTCGAGCGCCAACTCGAAGTGGTAGGCCGGGTCATAGGCCGGCGGGTTCGGGGCGAAGCTGCGGGCCGGCCCGTGCTCGAAACCCTGATCCACCGGCAGGATCACGAGCCGTCCCGTCCCGCCGAGGCGGCCATGATTCAGGATCCGGGACAGATTGGCGAGGGTCCCGGGACTGTCGCTCTCGTACCACGAGAGGATCTCACGCACACGTTCCGTCACGCTCACGGTCGATCTCCTCAGGATGGCTTGCCCGTACTCATGAACGATTCGAAGAGGGCCACGTCGTCGGCGCTGCCGATGGCGAGCGGCGAGCGCTGGTGGGTCTCGATCGTCTCGATCTCCAGGATCCGCCGCTCGCCGTCGCTGGCGCGGCCTCCCGCCCGCTCGGTCAGGAAGGCGAGCGGCGCGCACTCATAGAGCAGGCGCAGCTTGCCGTGCCGGTACTTCGGGTCAGGCGGGTAGAAGTAGATGCCGCCCTCGATCAGGCAGCGGTGCAGGTCGGCGACGAGGGCCCCGATGTAGCGCAGCGAATAGGGCCGGCCGGTCGCCTCGTCGGTCCCGGTGACATGGTCCAGGTAGGCCTTCACGTTCGGATGCCACTCGCGCTGGCGCCCGAGGTTGGCGCTGAAGGTCTTGCCGCGCGGCGGGCAGCGGATCGACGGGTGGGTCAGGACATACTCCCCGGCCTCCTCGTCGAAGGTCCAGCCGGCGACGCCCTCTCCGGCCCCGTAGGCGAGGAGGGTGCTCGGGCCGTACAGGATATAGCCGGCGGCCAGGATGTCACCGCCTCGCGGCAGCGGTGACGCGGCGTCGCGGCGGCAAATCGAGAAGATGGTCCCGACCGGCCCATCGATGTCGGTGTTGGACGAGCCGTCGATCGGATCGCAACAGATGACGTAGGGGGCGGACGGGTTCGCGGTCGGCACCATCCGGTCGTCCTCTTCGGACACGATGCCGGCCACGAGGCGCTCCCTCTTGAAGGCCTCCAGGACGACCTCGTTGCCGACGATGTCGAGCTTCTTCTGCCGGTCGCCGGTGATGTTCTCGGCACCGGAGTAGCCGAGATGTCCCGAGAGCGCGACGCGCCGCACCTCGCGCGCTATCGATCGGCCGGCTTCGGCGAACTGCTCGAGAAGCGTCGCCGCATCCCGGGCGGCGGATGGATCGCTGCGCAAGGCGGCGGCCACCTGGTCCCGGATCGTCATTTCCATCGCTCCCACCGCCTCCCGTCGCGCTCTTCAAGCACCGGCGGCATGCCGGGCGGCGCCCAGAAGGCCGGTCCCTGCGTTGAGCACGACGCGGACGGGCATCGACTCCATGAGCGTCCGCATCCGCCCCTTGGCCAGGAACGCCTCCATGAATCCTCCGGCCTGGAGCCGCTCGCCGATCCTGGGGGCGATCCCGCCGCCCACGTACAGCCCGCCGGTGGCCAGCGTCTTGAGCGCCAGGTTCCCGGCCTCGGCACCGTACAGAGACACGAAAAGATCGAGCGCCTGCGACGCCAGGGTACAGCGCCCCTCGAGGGCCGCGGAGGTGATCGCCGCCGCCGGGTCGCCGCGCCCCATCTCTTCGGCCATCCAGGCCGTCTCCTGGCCGCGTCCCGTGTCGCGGAGGAAGGCATAGATACTCGCCAGGCCCGGCCCCGACACGACCCGCTCCCAGGAGACCCGCCCGAACCGCGCGCGAAGGTATCGCAGCAGACCGTCCTCGATGTCGTTCCGAGGCGCGAAATCGGCGTGCCCGCCCTCGGTCGCGAACGGGATGTGGCGCCGGCCCTCCCAGAAGAGACCGGCCTCCCCGAGGCCGGTCCCCGCGGAGATGATAGCGGAATTCCCCCCCGCCCCGGGAGCCCCGGCGCTCAGGACGAGGACGTCGCAGGGCCCCAGCTCGTCCAGCCCCCAGGCGTTGGCCTCGAGGTCGTTGATCAGCCCCGCGGTCGCGAGACCGGCGAGGGCGGCGAGCCGTTTCGCCTCGATGACCCACGGAAGGTTGGTCGTCTCGCACCGGCCCCGCCGGACCGGCCCGGCGACGCCGAACGAGGCGGCCTCGATCGGGCCCGCCGGGCCGTCCGGGCGCGTCGCCTCGTCCTGGAGGAAGAGCGCGACGATCGACTCGAGGCTGTCGTGCGCGCGGCTCGGGTAGGATTTCTCGGTCAGGGGCCGCAGGCGCCCCGAGCCGTCACGCGCGAACAGCGCCAGCCGGGTGTTCGTGCCCCCGATGTCGCCCGCCAGGATCATGGGTCAGCACCTTCCATTGCCGGCCATCGCGCGCCAGCAGGTCGTCGGCGTCCTTGGGGCCGCGGCTGCCGAACGGATAATTCGGGAAGCTGCGCGCCGGCAGGGCCTTCCAGACATCGAGGATCGGCTGGACGATGCGCCATCCGGCCTCGACCATGTCGTCGCGCTGGAACAGCGTGGCGTCGGCCAGCATGCAGTCGTGCAGGAGGGTCTCGTAGCCGGTGCTCGGGACGCGGCCGAAGTGCTCGGCGTACTTGAAGTCCATCTCCACCTCGCCCATGCGCACGGCGGGGCCCGGGACCTTCGCCTGGAAGCGGAGGGCGATCCCCTCGTCCGGCTGGATGTTGATGACGAGCTGGTTGGCCTTGAGACCGTCGACCGGACAGTCCTTGAACGGCACGAACGGCGCCCGCTTGAACTGGATGACGATCTCGGTCACCCGGCGCGCCAGCCCCTTGCCGGTGCGCAGGTAGAACGGCACCTCCGCCCAGCGCCAGTTGTCGATGAACAGCTTGAGCGCCACGTAGGTCTCGCTGCTGGAGGTCAGGGAGACCCGGTTCTCGGCGCGATACCTCCGGTGCGTCTCTCCCTCCACCTCGCCCTCGCCGTACTGGCCGCGCACCGAGCGGGCGAGGACCTCCTCCGGGGTCATCGGCTGGATGGCGTGCAGCACTTTCGCCTTCTCGTCGCGGACGGCCCGCGCCTCGAAGGAGATCGGAGGCTCCATGGCGACGAACGACAGGAGCTGGAAGATGTGGTTCGGCACCATGTCCCGGAGCGCCCCGGCGGCGTCGTAGTAGCCGCCGCGTCCCTCGATGCCGGCGTCCTCGGCCACGGTGATCTGCACGTGGTCGATGTAGCGGCGGTTCCAGACCGGCTCGAAGATGCCGTTGGCGAACCGGAACACCATGATGTTCTGGACCGTCTCCTTCCCGAGGTAGTGATCGATGCGGTAGATCTGCGTTTCCGCGAGGTCCTGGAGCACTTCCTGGTTCAGCGCCCGGGCCGTCTCCAGGTCCTGGCCGAACGGCTTCTCCACGATGACGCGGCGCCAGCGCCCCTCCCCCTCGGCCACCAGACCCGCGGCGCCGAGCTGGTGCACGACCGTGGCGAAGACGGTCGGGGGCGTCGCGAGGTAGTACAGGTAGTTCCCCCGGGTACGCTGCTCGGCGTCGACCTTCATGAGCGTCTCGCGCAGGACGCGGAAGGTGGCGGCGTTGGTGAACTCGCCGGCGACGTAGAAGAGCCGGGACACCAGGCGGTCGCGCAAAGCGGGGTCGACCCCGTCGGTCGCGAACTCGGTCAGCGCCTGCCCCATGCGATCGCGGAACGCCGGCAGCGACAGGGTCTCCCGCCCGACGCCGACGATGGCGAAGTCCTCGGGGAGGAGATCGCTCCGGTCGAGGTTGTACAGGGAGGGGAGGAGCTTGCGCTTCGTCAGGTCGCCGGTGGCGCCGAAGATGACCATGGCGCACGGATCACCCGGGCGGTCGCGGCGGCTCTCGAACGGCCCGGTCACGCCAGCGCCCGCTTCACGGCCTCGCCGAGCGTCGCGAGGCCGGCGCGGACGTCCGATCCGAGGTGGGCGCGCAGCAGGCGCCGCCCGCGATCCGAGAGGACCTGGAAGTCGCCGCGGGCCTGTGCCGCCTTGACGATGCCGAACGTGGAGCGGCGGCCGGGCATCGCCAGGTCCTCGGCCTCGTCGCACGTGATCTGAAGGAACACACCGCTGCCAGGGCCGCCCTTGTAGGCCTGTCCGGTGGAGTGCAGGAAGCGCGGGCCGAACCCGAGGCAGGTGGCGACCTTGCGAGTGGCCCGCACGCGGTGGCGGATCGCCTGCAGCATCTCTTCGTGCGCCCCGCTCATCTCGACGAACGCCAGGAGGGCGAAGTAGTCTCCGGGATTCAGCCGGCCGAAGTGGGCCCGGAGATACCCGGCGAGGGAGCGGTCGCGGCCGGCGGCCTCTTCGAGGGCCCGGGCGTTTCTCTGATCGGCGAACAGGCGCAGTCCCTGTTCCTCCAGGAGCGGCTTCTCGGACGCCAGCATGCCCGTTTTCTCGTACTCCTCGGTGAGGGTCCGGGCGGCGACCTTCGCGGCCTCGACGTCGGGCTGGTCGAAGGGGTTGACGCCCAGGAGCGAGCCGGCCACCGCGGTGGCGATCTCCCACCGGAAGAACTCGCCGCCGAGGTCGTCAATCGTCGGGACGCCGATCCGCACGACCGGCTGCCCGGCCTTTTCGAGATCGTCCACGGCCCGGTCCTGCCCCGGATCGGGCGCGACGTCGAGCCGGACGTAGACGATGAGGCGGTCCCGCCCGTACGCGTCGGGTGTCGCCGGCTTCTCGCCGTCCACCGGGATCAGGCCCTTCCCGGACTTGCCGGTCGATTCCGCCAGGAGCTGTTCGAGCCAGGCCCCGAGGCCGGCCAGTCCGGTGGAGGTGATGATCGTCACCTTGTCCCGGCCGCTCCGGCCGAGCACGCCGAGCACCGTCCCGAGAACCACGCCCGGGTTTTCCGCCGGCGGCACCGATGCCGAGCAGGAGCGCACCATGGCCATGGTCCTCTGGAGAAGTCGCTCGACGTCCATCCCGGCCGCGGCCGCCGGGATCAGTCCGAAGTTCGACAGGACCGAGAACCGGCCGCCGATGCCCGGCCGGCCGAAGAAGAGACCGCCGAACCGGTCGGCCTCGGCTTCCTGGTGGAGACGCGATCCGGGGTCGGTGATGGCGATGAACCGCCGGGCCGCCACCTTCTCACCGAGCGCCCGGCTCGCCCGGTCGAGGAAATGGTCGCGCAGGATGTTCGGCTCGAGCGTGCTTCCCGACTTGCTCGAGACGATGAACAGGGTCCGGCCGGGGACGATGCGCCGCTCGAAGCCCCTGATCTGCGCCGGGTCGGTCGAGTCGAGAACCAGAAGCTCGGGGAAGCCCTCTTTGCGCGGGAACGTCCTTCGCAGAACCTCCGGGCCGAGGCTGCTGCCGCCCATCCCGAGGAGGAGCACGTGGGTGTAGCCGCCCTCCATCGCGGTGCGCCCGAATGAGGCGAGCGGCGCGAGGGCGGACAGCTGAAGCCTCGGGATGTCGAGCCATTCGAGCCAGCGCGCCTCGTCCTTGCCCGTCCAGAGCGACGCGTCGCGCGCCCAGAGCCGGCGCACGTTGCCCGCCGCGCGCCACGCCTCGAGCGAAGCCTGCACCTGCGACCCGAGATCACCGGGGAGATGCAGGCTCTGGCGGGCCAGCGAAGGGCCGAGGATCTCGCGCCGCTTGCGCTCGACGGCGCCCAGAAGGGCGTCGAAGGCGTCGGCGAACAACCGCACCCCTTCGTCGAGGACGCGGTCGGTGACCTCCTTCATCGGGATGCCGGCGGCCTCGAGCCGCTGGAGCGTCCCGGCCGCCTCCTCCAGCCCCTCATCGAGGCTCGGCCGGGCGTTGCCGTGATCCTTGAAGGCGTCGAGCGTCTGGGGCGGGAGCGTGTTGACGGTGTCCTTCCCGATCAGCTCCTCGACGTACATCACGTCGCGGTAGGAGGGGTTCTTGGTGCTGGTGCTCGCCCAGAGAACGCGCTGCGGCCGGGCGCCCTTCGCCAGAAGCGCCTGCCAGCGGGGGCCGGAGAAGATCTTCTTGTACCTCTGGTAGGTCAGGCGGCCGTTGGCGATCGCGACGCAGCCAAGCAGACCCTCGAGGCGGGCGCGTTCGGGTCCCGCGGCGACGGCCTGGATCTTCTTCTGGATGAGCCCTTCCGCCAGGGTGTCGATGCGGCTGATGAAGAAGGAGGCCACGCTCGCGACGCGCGCGGGATCGCCCCCCGCGGCGGCAAACGCCTCCAGCCCCTCGATGTAGGCCTGTGCCACCTTCTCATAAGCCTCCTGGGCGAACAGCAGGGTGATATTGACGCTGATCCCCTCGCTCGTCGCCTGGCGAATGGCTGGTATCCCCTCGGGTGTCGCCGGGATCTTGATCAGGACGTTCGGACGGGCGACGAGACGTCTCAGGCGCCGGGCCTCAGCCAGCGTGCCTTCGGTGTCACGGGCGAGATACGGCGACACTTCGAGGCTGACGAAGCCGTCGGCGCCGCGCCTCTCCTCGAACACCGGCCTCAGGACGTCGGCGGCGTCCTGAATGTCGCGCACCGCGAGCGCCTCGTAGATCTCCTTGGCGTCGAGATCCCCCTGATCGAGGAGCCCGCGCAGCGCCGCCGCATAGTGCGGGCTTCCGGCAATCGCCTTCTCGAAGATGGCCGGGTTCGACGTGACGCCCTGGAGGCCGTCCTCGCGGACGAGACGCTCGAGCCCGCCGCCCAGGATCAGGTCGCGGCGGATGTAGTCGATCCAGATCGACTGGCCCAGATCCGCAAGGGCCTTGAGCCGGTTCATCGTCGGTCTCCCTAGAGAGGGCGAGCACCGCCCGCCGTCAGATTCTAGCCCAATTCCTGCACCCGGTCTTTGCCGGAGGCCGTCTCGGATGGCTCGCCGAACGATCGTCTTGACAATCGACGGGCTCCGGGCCCAAGGTATTCGAAGGAGCTCAGGGGCGATGCCCAGCAGGCCCACCGACCCGGCGCCCAGACCGGGCCCGTTCGATCTCTCTGCCGATGACCCCGGGCTGATCCGCGGCGAGCTTCGGCGTCAGATCACCCGCTTTTGCCCTGCCCGCTTGCGAAACAACCTGGAGGATATCGTGCAGGCGGCCTGGATTCGGCTCGAGTCATCCAGAAAAAAGAACGAGGGAAATCCGAGCCTCGGAGCGTCTTTGATAGCGAGGGTGGCGTTCTGCGCCACCATGGATGAGTGTCGCCGCTTGCGCCGGAGGCGGGAGATTTCCTTGGAGGACGGCGGAATAGAAAGGACGGCCCAGGCGAGCGATGATCCCGCCGCCGCCGCGCAGGGGCTGGAGATCCGCCGAGCCCTGGAGGAGTGCCTGACCTCGATCGCGGAGAACCGGAGCCTCGCCGTGACGCTCCATCTTCTCGGTCACTCGGTCGGTGAGGCGGCCCGGCTCCTCGGCTGGACGGCTTCCCGGACGGAGAACTTGGTCTACCGCGGCCTGGCCGACCTGCGCCGATGTCTCGCCGCGAAGGGGATCACACCGTGAAGGACGACGCCTCCGTTGTGGAGGCCCTCAGGCGCGCCTTCGTGTTTCATCCGGATGTCCCTGATTCGAAGGCATCGTGTCCAGAACCCGAGCAGATCTGGGACGCGGCCCACGGCGATCTCGACCCCTCGCAAACCCGCGAGGTCGTGGGACATCTGCGCGGCTGCGCTTCATGCGCGGCGGAGTGGTCGGCGGCCATGGGCGAACGAGAAGAGCCGGCGGAGATGAATCGTGCGGCTCTGGCCGCGCGCCGCCCGATTCCGCCCCGTCGTGGCCTGCCTACGAGGTGGGCGTGGGCGGCGGCGGCCGCCCTGCTGATCGTGGCGGCGGGGGGGCTGGCGATCCTCGTGCAGCGGCCATTCGGCACATCGGATACCAGCGGTTCTCGAACCGGCGCCGAGACCGGAGTCCGGCCTCTCGTCGCCGATGGCGAGACACTCCCCCGGGAGCGGTTCCTCCTGCGCTGGGAGCCGGTCGAGGAGGGAGCGCTTTACTCCGTCAAGCTCTTCCGCCCGAACCTGACGCCGGTCAGCCAGGCCAGGAACCTCCAGCAGCCCGAGTGGCTGGTCCCTGTCGAGACGCTGAGCGATCTCCCGTCGGGAGAGACACTGGCCTGGCGCGTCGAGGTGCAGCTCGTGGACGGCCGGCGATTGATGTCGGGAGCGTTCCTCGTGCGCCTGGAGTGAACAGCGCGAGATGAATCCTGCCTGGACCGCCTTCCCCCTGCTCGTCCTATCGGCCTTCCCGGCCGTCGTGGATGTGGATCTCGAGACGATCGATCCCCAGTCCTTCGAGGTTTGTGAGAGGCTCGTGAGAGAACACCCGGACGCTCCAGGAGCGCACCGGTGCTTCTACGTGGTCGGCGACCGCCTGCGGCGGATGGAAGAAGCCGCGCGCCGGCTCGAGGGGTTGCTCGCTGCGCGCCGTGGCAACGACTGGACTCGTCACTGGCTCTCACAGGCGCACGCTTTCCTCGGTCACCAGGCGAGGGCTGAGGAGCTGATCAGGGAGGCCATCGAAGGGTTTGCCGCCTCGGGTGAGCTGCGCGGCGAGGTCTGGTCGCGCGGGGTCCTCAGCTTTCAGCTCCGGCGAGGCGGCAGAATCCAGGACGCACGGCCTCAGGTCGAAAGAGCCCTCGAGGTCGCGAGGACTTCCGAAGACGAGCAGCTCGTTGCCTCAGCCATGATCGAGGCGGCCTGGCAGGATCGGGCCGATCAGGACTACCGCGCGGCGTGGAAGCGGCTCAAGGAGGCCGAGGCGATTCTGTTTCCCGATGGACCCTGGTACGAACGGTCCCGCCTGCTCCAGGCGCTCGGCGCCGTGGCCTACGACGTCCGTCGCTTCTCGGACTCCTGGACCTATTACAAGAGACAACGGGAGATTGTCAGGGACCTCTCCCCAGCCACCGATGCCAATGTCCTGAAGAACATGGGGATGGTGGCGGGCAAGCTTTTTGATGAGCAGTCGATCACGGACGAGGAGCTGCTCCAGGTGAGGCGCGAGGCGGTCGATGCCGCGGTCAAGACCGGCAACCGCTGGTCGGAGATCGGGGCCCGCTTGCAGCTTGGCGGTCATCTGGGAAAACGTGAGCGCATCGATCAGGCCCGGCGCGCCTTGGTGCTGGCGCGCGAGCTCCGATCCCCTGACATCTTTTGGGCTCTCTGGGTCCTCGGTGAGGAGACCCACGACCTGGGCCCCGAGTACTACGAGGAAGCGCGCGGGTACGTGGAGGAGGCCGCCACCCTGGCTCGCGAGCGCGGGGACAGGCGAGGAGCGACGCAGGGGCTCGTGGTCAGGTCGGTCATGAGCATGAACGAGTCGGACCGCGGCCGTGCCATCGCGGAGTCTCTCGAGGCGCTGCAGGCGATAGAGAAGCGTCGAGACCTGCAGCTCGACCGGCAGGTTCGGTCCCGGGTCTTCGCAAACTACGCACATGTCTATCGCCGCTTGGCCGCCTGGCTCCTGGAGACCGGTGGCGAGGCTTCATCGGGCGAGGACGTGGAGCTGTCGTTCTCGGTGCTCGAGCGGCTGCACGCCCGGGAGCTGCTCGACACAATGGACGCGGCGAGGGGCTCGGGAGAGCACGCGTCCGCCGGGCCCCGCGGCGAGGAGCGGGACCGTGTCCTCGAAGAAATCGCCAGCCTCCAGGGGCGCCTTGTCAAGCCGGAGCTGTCAGCGGACGAACGGGGCTTGCTCCTCGGACAGCTCGAGAATCTGGAGATCCGCGAGGCCGACCTCAGAGAGGTGATCGCCCGCAGCCACCCTGAGTTCGCCGCGATCCGGCGGCCGGCGTTCGCGACGCTCTCCGAGGTGCAGCGAGCCTTGTCTCCCGATCAGGCCATGGTGGCGCTCGCGGACGGGCGTTCATATCCGAATGTATGGGGGAAGCCGTACAAGACGATTTACGCGATCGTCATCGCCCAATCCCGGGTCGATGTCGCCGCCACGCTCGAGCACTCCACCCTCGTGGAGGAGACCGATCTTTTCCTCAGCCTGCTGGATCGGCGCGACGGCTCGGACCGCGAGGGCGCCGCCCGCCTGTACGAGGAGCTGGCCCATGAGGTCGTGACGCTCCTGCCGTCCGAGGTCGAAAGGCTGATCATCATCCCGGACGGCGCGCTGCACCGCGTCCCGTTCGACGCGCTGCTCCATACCGAAACAGGAGATCCGCTGGCCGCCCGCTACGAAATCTCCCTGGCGCCCTCGGCGACCGCCTGGCTTCGGTGGAAGCGCATAACCACGGAGAGCCCCGGACGAGGCCTTATCGCGCTCGCCGATCCGTCCCTTCCAACGGAGGACGAAGCCTCCTCGTCTCGTGGGGCGCTGTTCGGCGAGGCCGTCAGGCTGGGTCCCCTGCCCCATGCGCGCCTCGAGGCCCGTGCGATGCTCCGCCGGGTCGGGGGGAGGGGAGAGATCCTGACAGGGGACGAGGCGACGGAGGCGGCCTTCAAGAAGGCCGACCTCCGTGGCTTCCGGATGATCCACCTCGCCGCCCACGCCCTTCTCGATGACCAGAACCCCGAGCGCTCGGCCGTCGTTCTGGCTCCAGGAGCGGCTGGAGAGGACGGCTTGCTCCAGCTCCGAGAGATCCTGGACCTCAACCTGGAGGGACAGTTCGTTCTACTGACCGCGTGCAGGAGCGCCTCGGGCCCGGTCGTCGGGGGCGAAGCCCCGATGGGCCTGGCCGCCGCGTTCCTCCACGCGGGGGCCCGGGCGGTGGTGGCCGGGCTCTGGCCGCTGGACGACCAGGAGACTGCCGCGCTCGTCGAGGAGCTGGCGCGGCATCTGGGGCAGGGAGAATCGGTCGGAACCGCGCTGGCCAGGGCCCGCCGGGCGCTGATTCGCGGCGGCGCGCCCGCCGCGGCATGGTCCGGGCTCGTGCTGATCGGCGACGCCGACCTGGTGCCCTTCCCGGAGGGCGCATCCCAATGGGCATCGCGCCCGCGTTGGGGCACCCTGCTCGCCGCGTCCGGCCTCGTGGCCCTGGCCGCCCTCGCGGGATTCGTCATCTTCAGGCTGAGGGCCCGCGCCCGCGCATCGGCATTCTGACCTCTTCGTCCTTCACCAGGTGTCAGGCGATGGTGAGCCGCTTCCTGGCCATCGCCTTGGTGACCGCTGTGCACCTGCCGGAGAAGCGCTCGGCTTGGCCCACCGCAGCCAGGAACGCCAGGCATGCGATGGTGCCTGCGCCGGGCAGGCTCTTGGCCACCGAAGCAGTGCGGCCGGGCTTCGTCAAGTTCACGGCCAACCTCCCTCGTGAGGGGACATCTCCGCTCCTATCCATCAGCCTCAAGAAAACCCGATCGTGGTGACGGAATCCGCATTCTCGCGACGATCATCCCAGTAAGACCACCAGGCGCCGATCAGCCGGAGAGGCTGCGCGAGCGATGACCCCTCGAACAGCCCAGGGGCCGAACTGGAGGGAGGATGCGAGATGACAGAGGGGCGATGCGTGGCAGAGCGCCATATGAGCATGACGCACTCGCTGCCTGCATTGTCCCCCGCGCCCCAACAGAGGAACGAAACGGGAGTGTCCTGTGCTTTGAGGCCCAATCCCGAACAGGGGATCCTAAGGTCGTGAACCCAGGTCTGAGAGGTCGGTTCAATCAGCACCGCGATGTCTCAACGAGCGGGAACAGGGGGATCAGTCCATGTTGCGCGCCATCCCGTCCACTCTGATGACCGTTGCCCTGGCGTTTTGTGCTGTGCGTGCGGCTGTACAAACACCCATGAAATCACCCGCCCGTCTCCGCAGATCCATCCTGGTGCTTGCAACGCTCCTCACCGTGCTGGTCTTCTGGCCCTTGACCTCCAGCCGTGTCCCGGCAGGCTCCCCGGCCCAGGATCGTTCGGCGCTCCAACCGGATCCTGATCTCGCGGCCCCGGAGGGCGGGTCGATCGCCGCTGACTCCACGGAACCTGTGGGGCCGTCACGGCGCCACGCTCCCGCTTCACCGCCGACACATCGCCCGGACCTCCGCTCACAGATCGCCTCGCAGGGGAGCGCTGAGGCAATCGTCTTCTTGAGCGCGCCGCCCGCCGCGACGCGGGATAGTCACCGGCAGGAAGTGGCGAAGGCCCAGGACGACGTCCTTCGCGGGTTCGGGGCCGGCGAACTGCGCGGGCTGCACCGCTTCCAGATGATTCCGGCCTTCGTGGCGCGGATCACGGAGGCCCAGCTCCGGCGGCTCGAGAAGCATCCGCTCGTCCTCTCGGTCGGCCCGATCCTCCCCGTGACGACGATGCTCTCCCAGAGCCTCCCGCTCGTGGGAGCGGACCGCGCCCACGTGGCCGGCCTGACCGGATCTGGAGTCGTCGCGGCCGTGATCGACACTGGTGTGGACACCGATCACCCCGATCTCGCCCCGGCGCTCGTGGACGAGCACTGCTTCTGTCATGGCGACATCGTCGGCGATGGGGTGGGCTGCTGCCCGAACGGGCTGGAGGAGCAGGCCGGCCCTGGCGCCGCGGAGGACGAGGACGGGCACGGGACCAACGTCGCCGGCACCCTCCTGGCGCGCGGCGAGGCCAAACTGTCCGCCGCGGGCACCGCCCCCGGCGCCTCACTCGTCGTTGTCAGGGTGCTCGACGCGAACGCATTCGGATACCACGACGACTGGGTCAGGGCCCTCGACTGGGTCCTTGCCTTCCGGCCCGACGTGCGGGTCGTGAACATGAGCATCGGGACCTTCGCCACTTTCGCGACGCCATGCGACGCCGCCGATGGAGGAACCCTCGCCGCCGCGGCTGCCATCCACGATCTAGCCACGTTCAACCTGGCGGCGACATTCGTCTCGGCCGGCAACGCCCACCTCGTCGGCGCTCTGCCGTCCCCGGCCTGCATCGGGGAGGCCGTGGCTGTCGGCGCGGTCTATGATTCGAACATCGGCGTCTCGCCGTCATCCGGATTCTTTGGATGCGCCGATCCGACGACGGCCGCTGACCAAATCGGCTGCTTCTCCAACGCCGACTTCGGCGTCGACCTGCTGGCGCCCGGTTGCTGGAGCAGCTCGTCCTGGCTGTTCGGCGGCACCAGTGCCTACTGTGGCACGTCCCAGGCCGCACCTCACGCCGCCGGCGCCGCCGCCCTGCTCCTCCAGAGGGAACCGTCGCTCAGTCCGGCGGCCCTTCTGACGCGTCTGCAGACGACGGGTGTCCCCATCCCCGACGTTCGCCTCCCCGGGTCTCCCGCTTTTGCGCGCATCAACGTCGCGGCGGCAATCGACGACCTCGATGGCGACGGGATCCCGAACTCCTTGGACAACTGCCCCGAGAAGGCGAACGGCGGACAGGGAAACGCCGATGCGGACGGCTTCGGCGACGCCTGCGACAACTGTTCGATGCTGGCGAGCGCCGACCAGGGCGACGCGGACCATGACGGAACGGGCGATCCCTGCGATCCGTCGCCAGCGACCTTCCCGCCTGAGACCCTGTTCGTCGTGGACGAGGCGAACGGAGGGACGATCTACCAGCTCGACCGGAGCACCCAGACCATCGTGCGGCAGTTCTCCACGCCGGAGCCGGCCGGCGGCGGGGGATCGGGCCTCGGCTACTCGACAACGAGGGGCACGCTCTTCTACACCAACGGCACCACCACGGGAGTGCCGACGATTTACGAGCTCGATCCCGGGACCGGGATCGTGCTGAATTCCTTCCCACAAATCGGGATTGACGGCTTCGAGACGATCAACGCCCTGGGCGGAACCGCCGCCGGCCTGCTCACCCTTGCACAGACTCTCTACGCTTGCGGCCCCGGTGGCGCCAGCACCTGCGTCGATTTTCTGGTCTCTCCGTACGGAGGCGGAGCGCTGACGGCCGGCTTCGCGCTCGCCGGCACGGGACATGGCGGCGCCGCGGGCAACGACTTCCCGCCCTCCTTCGACGACCATGCCGGCTGGTTCTCACGCAGGTCGGCCGTGCTCATCCCGGCCCCCAGCATCGCGGTCAACCAGATGCAGCAGATCGAGTTCGACACGGGGAACACCTTCGAGCGCCATCTCACGCCGACCCGCTGCGTAGCTCCGGGTCCCGACGCCGTCCTGGACACGGCCCCGGTTGGCGACGACGTCAACATAGGCAGCGAGATCCTGACCGGACCCAACGGCGCCTGCGACACACTGGTGCGCGCGGGGGACGACCTCACCGGCTGCATCGACGCCGGTCCGAACGGCGTCCTGGCGACGGCGCCCGTCGGGGACGACGTGGTGGTGGGGCGGGTCATCGCCCCGGGAGCCAACCGGGCCTGCAACACGACGGCACCGGCGGGCGGCAGTGACGACATCATAGGCGGTTTCCTCAACCGCAACGTGCGCGGCCTCGGAGCCACGGGACCGCTCCTGTTTGCCACCACGGGCGATCCCTCCGACGACCGGATCTACATCCTCGATGCCCACGCCCCCGTCGTCACGACGCCTATTTCCGGGCCGGTCATCATCGGGTCGTGGAGCGATCCGACGCCGGGCCACATCGAGGAGATCGCCGCCGGCCCCACCGACAGCGATTTCGACGCGGTGATCAACGATCTGGACAACTGTGACTCCGTCCGCAATACGGATCAGGTGGACCTCGACCAGGACGACATCGGGGACGCGTGCGATCCGTGCGTCGCCTTCCCGGAAACCTGCGACGGGATGGACAACGACTGCGACGGCGCGGTGGCGCCCGAGGAGGCTGACGACGACGGCGACGGAATCAGGCTCTGTGCTGGCGACAATTGCCAGACGGTCGCCAACCCGGGCCAGGAGGATAGCGACGGCGACGGCCTCGGGGACGCCTGCGACGACTGCGACATCCGCCCCGGACCTCCGAGCCCCGAAATCTGCAACGGGCTTGACGACGATTGTGACGGCGTGGTGCCGGCGGACGAAGCCGACGTGGACGGCGACGGCTTCATGCTCTGCAATGGCGACTGCGACGACTTCGACCCCTTCATCTATCCCGGAGCCCCGGAGGCCTGCGGCGATGGCATCGACCAAGACTGCAACGGGCTCGAAGACGAAAGCGATGCCGACGGCGACGGCTTCATGGTCTGCAATGGCGACTGCGACGACTCGAACAGGTCGGTCAACCCCGGGGCGGCCGAGGTCTGCAACGCCGTGGACGACGACTGCGACGGCGCTGTCGACGATGGCGATCCCGGAGGCGGCGAGGTCTGCGGCACGGACGTCGGCGAGTGCCAGACGGGCGTGACGCAATGCTCCGCCGGATCCCTGATCTGCGCCGGTGAAATCAGTCCCGTGCCGGAGGTCTGCGACGGCCTCGACAACGACTGCGACGGCGCCGTGGACGACGGCAACCCGGGCGGCGGGGCGCAATGTGGCTCCACCGACGTCGGGGAGTGCGCCTTCGGGACGGAGCAGTGCGTCGGCGGCTCCGTCAGCTGCGTGGGGAACATCGAGCCGGTGGCCGAGGTTTGCGACAGCCGCGACAACGACTGCAACGGCGCGTCCGACGACGGCGATCCCGGCGGCGGCGTGATCTGCGGCTCCACCGACGTCGGGGAGTGCGCCTTCGGCGCCACTCACTGCGTCGGCGGCAGCGTGACCTGCGTCGGCAACATCGAGCCGGCCTTTGACGTCTGTGACGGCCTCGACAACGACTGCGACGGGACGGTGGACGACGAGGCCCCCGGGGCCCCCTCCGATCTCGCCCCCACGGTGGCGACAACGGGCGTGACCCTGGCCACAGGCACCCAGACCTCGGCGCTGCTGTCGTTCTCGAACGCCGGATCCCAGGCGGTGCGCATCACGAACGCGGACTTCCTCGCCGGCTTCACGACCCCGACGGGCGCCATCCAGGCCTTCGCGCCGTTCACCGTCTGCCCTGGCGGTTCGGCGCCGATCACCGTCCTCGTGGACGCGGCCGGGGCGCTGGACGGCACCTACACGGGAACCGTGCGCCTGACGAACCTCAGCATCGCCGGAGAGGCCTCCGCCGGTCTCGTGATCACCATCAGCCCGCCGGGACTGCCGGACCTGACGCCGACCGCCACCTCGGGTGCGGCCGTGATGATCAACGGGACCAACGGTGCTCCACCCCTCGATGCCACGGAGGACTTCATCATCTCCGTGCACGTCAGGAATCTCGGCCTCGGGGCGGCCGGGCCGTTCAGCGTCAGCTTCCTCGATGGCACGGACACGCTCGGGACGGTGAGCGTGCCGTCCGGCCTGGCCTCGGGCGCCTCCACGCCCGTGTCGTTCAACGTCGTCCAGTCCGCCGGCAGCCCGCTCCTCGAGGGGTTCCATCTCATCCGCGTCGAAGTGTCCCCGCCTGCGGGGGGCGAGACCACGCTGACGAACAATGCTGCGGCGACCGTCGCGCAGATCGGATCCCTTCCCGTCACCGGGGCCGTGATCGACGTCGCCGCCACGGTGAATACGAACTGCTCCGGCACCGTCTGGTACGTCTCCGGGCGGGCCGACTATTTCCTGGTGACTCCCTCGGCCCAGCTCGTCAGTTTTCCTGTCCAGGGGGGCCTGGTGACGGTTTCGGTTTATGACTCGACCGGGACGACGCTCCTGGCGGTGCTGCCCGAGAGGCACACCCTGACCAGCGGTGGATTCCAGACCGAAGGACCGGCCCTCGCACCCGGCAACTACCTCATCCGCGTCGAAGTCACCGACTTCAGCGTCGATCCTCCGGGACTGGAGGAGATCGTACCGCCGCCCCCGCCAGGTTGCCCGGCCCCGGGTGGCACTCCCCAGCCGCCTCCTCCGGTGCCGTATGCGGATCTCTCCGTCTGCTCGACGGACGTCGCCTTCCTCCAGGCGGACTGCTCAACGCCTCTGGCCGGCGATCCGAGCCCTCAGGACATCGTGTGCCTCCGGGCCACGATCCATAACAGCGGCCCGAGCGGCGTCCCTGAGCAGCACGCCCGATTCACCGTACAGACACCGGGAGGGTCGGTCGTCGAGCTCTCGCCGCGGATCCCGTTCAGCTTCCTCGGTCCGGGGACCGTGGACGTCACGAAGCTGTGGACGCCCGAGGACGACGGCGTCACCGACGGCGTCCCCGTCGTGACGGTGGACATCGTCACCAACAACATCGTGCAGCCCGCGGACAACGATCTCGCCACCCGCGCCCTGCGGGTGGGAGCGGCGTCGGGCCCAACGGAAATCCAGGTGGCCGTGGAGTCGGCCGGCGGCTGCGAACGCGTCTTTGCCACGGGGCGCGCCTTCTACTCCGGCGCCGGAGGCTCTCCGGCCGGCCCGCCCGTGTCGTGCGGCATCGTGTCGATGCGCGTCTTCGAGGTGAGTCAGCCGGGGGTCGTCGTGGCCAGTGAGACGGGATACCGCTGCGCCATCGACGGCCGGTTCTACATCTCGACCGGCGGCGTGCCGCCAGGCAGCTACATCGCGGAAGTCGAGGTGACCGACGGGACGCTCACCGGCACGAGGCAGCACCCCTTCGAATGCCTCGGCGGCGGCACTGGGGATCCCATCGCGCCAGCCCCGCCCCCCAACCAGCCCCCTCCGCCCGACCTGTTCCTGTTCGCGGAGGATATCGCCTTCCTCGGCGATGGCACTTGCTCGATGGGCCTGTTCGAGAACCCGGACCCGAATCAGGAGATCGGCGTCTTCGCGACGATTCATTACACCGGGTCCGATCCCCTGACGGACCAGCCGGTCACGGTCACCGAGTTCAATCCCGTCGGGGACAGCCTCGTGCCGGTTCCGATCGGCACGACCTCGGTGGATTTCCCGTCCGGCGCCGGGCTCTCCTCGCTTTGCCTGCCCTGGACGCCCACCACGATCGGGACGCGCATCGTCCAGGTGCTCGTCGAGCCGACCATCGGGCAGTTCACCGGCAACGATGCCGCCACCCGGGCGTTCACGGTCGGGAAGGCCGAATGCGCCCTCGCCCTCAGCGCTAGTCGGATCGACTTCCCGCTGGGCGGGACGGCGCAGCTCGCCGTCACGGCCGCCGACGCGTCGGGCCTGACGTCGTCCCTGGACCTTCACGTCCTCGGGCTGCCTTCGTCCGGCCTGCCGACCGGCTTCACCTTCATCTTCAATCCGCCCTCTCCGCTGGCGGTGCCAGGATCGACGACGCTCACGATCGGCACTAACGGCCCTCCGGAGGCAGGGCGGCACTCGATTTTCGTCGTCGGCACGAGCCCCCTCTGCAGTGCGGCGGCGGTCTTCACCCTGAACGTGCCGGCCTGCACCGACAACGATCGGGACGGGTTCGGCTCTCCCGGACATCCGTTCTGTCCCGGACGCGGCGACACCGACTGCGACGATTCCGATCCGGCCCGCAACCCGGGACGGGCGGAGATCTGCAACGGCATCGACGACGACTGCGACGGGAGTGTGGACGACGGCAACCCGGGCGCCGGGGTGCAGTGCGGGTCCACAGATGTGGGGGAGTGCGCCTTCGGCACCGAGCAGTGCGTCGGGGGCACCCTCATCTGCGTGGGGAAGGTTGAGCCGGTGGCCGAGATCTGCGACGGCCTCGACAACGACTGCGATGGAGCTTCCGACGACGGTAACACGGGAAGCGGAGGGCAGTGCGGGTCCACGGACGTGGGGGAGTGCTCCTTCGGCACCGAGGAGTGCGTCGGGGGCACCCTCACCTGCGTGGGGAACATTGAGCCCGCGGCCGAGGCGTGCGACTACCGCGACAACGACTGCGACGGGGGCGTGGACGACGGAGCCCCGTGCGCCAAAGCCCAGGTCGTGAAGCTCACAGGCGGCCAGATCGTCGGGCCTGACGTGATGGAATGGTCCTTCACCCTGGCGGGCCCGAGCGTCAGCGCCTCGGACACTCAGGACGCGAACGGCCTCGTGGACTTCGGCGGAGCGAATCTGATTCCGGGCGCCACCTACACCTTGTGCGAGACCGGCATCCCGGCGGGGTGGACCACATTCTGGTGGATCGACACCGACGGCGATCACGTCTGGGATGCGAGCGAGGTGGTGAGGACGCCGTACAACCCGAACCAGACCGACATGCCGCCGCAGGATCTGGGGAACAGGTGCTACAGCCTTTCGCTCGGTCCCGGCGAGGTTCTCACGGTCACCATCGACAACAGCTTTCCGGGTGGCGACCCGAGGACGATCGGCTTCTGGAAGAACTGGAACACCTGCAGCGGCGGGAACCAGGTCGTCACGGCAGCCAAGAACGGTGGCCCGAGCGCCGGCTGGTACATTCTCGACAACCTCCTGCCGCAGCAGCTCGGCCTGTATCAGGTCTCATCCTGCGACCAGGGGATCAAAATCGTCAGCAAGCAGGATCGGATAGGCGGCAACCGGGCGAACGACGCCGCCTACGAACTCGCCGCTCAGCTCCTCGCCGCCAGCCTCAATCTGGCCGCCGGGGCCAGGACGTGTCAGGAGGCCCAGCAGGCGGTGATTGACGGCCAGGCGCTGCTCCAGCAGATTGGGTTCAATGGCGAGGGAACCTATTTGCCGAACAAGCGGATCAAGGGCAGGGATCTAGATACGCGCGAACGGGCACTCGCTCTGGCCACGACGCTCGATGAATACAACAACGGGAGGCTGTGCGACTGACGAGGATGGGGTTGGCTCGCGGGTGAACGCGGCGCGGCCGTCCAGGTGGGCAGGCACGCTGCGTGGCCGTGGCGCGCCACGAGGTAGTACATCACTGGGTCGGCGATGCGGCTGTGGCGGCCGTCCTCGCGGACGAGACACTCGAGCCCGCCGCCCAGGATCAGGTCGCGGCGGATGTAGTCGATCCAGATCGACTGGCCCAGATCCGCGAGGGCCTTGAGCCGGTTCATCGTCGGTCTCCCCGTGCGTCCGCGGGTACCGCGGCCGCCGACCGCTGATTCTATCGCGGAATCTCCTGCACGATCCGGGCGGCGAGCGCCGTCCAGCCGGTCTGGTGGCTGGCCCCGAGGCCGCGCCCCGTTTCGGCATGGAAATACTCGTGGAACAGGACCAGGTCGCGGAAATGAGGGTCCTGCGCGTAGCGCGCGTCGTCGCCGTGGCACGGCCGGCGCCCGCTCCGGTCGGGGAGGAAGATCGACGCCAGCCTCCGGCGCAGCTCGTCGGCGACATCCTGAAGGCTCATTGAACGCCCGGACCCGACGGGGCACTCGACCCGCAGTGTGTCGCCGTAGAAATGATGGTAGCGCTCCAGCGCCTCGATCAGGAGGTAGTTCACCGGGAACCAGATCGGCCCCCGCCAGTTGGAGTTGCCGCCGAACAGCAGAGTGTCCGATTCGCCCGGCGTGTAGTCGACGCGGTACTCCGCCCCGCCGAAGCGGAGGACGAAGGGCCGACTCTCGTGCGCCCGTGACAGCGAGCGGACACCGTAGGGCGACAGGAACTCGTTCTCGTCGAGGAGGTAGCGCAGCACTCGCTCGAGGCGCTCGCGCGACGGGATGGCGAGCAGCCGGCGGCCTCGCCCGCCGTCCGCGGCCGAGAAATAGGCGATCTGCTTCGCCAGGTCGGGGCGGTTCTTGAGAAACCAGTCGAGGCGCTTCTTGAACCCCGGCAGGCGCTCGACGACGTCCATCTCCAGGACCTCGACGGCGATCAGCGGGATGAGCCCGACGAGCGATCGCACCCGCAGCGGGTGGCTGGTCCCGTCGAGATGGATCTCGTCGTAGTAGAAGCCGTCCTGATCGTCCCACAGCCCGGTCCCGCCGAGCGAGTTCATGGCCTCGGCGATGGCCACGAAGTGCTCGAAGAACTTGGAGGCCATGTCCTCCGTGGCCGGGTTGTCGCGCGCCAGCTCGAGGGCGATCGACATCATGGTGGCGCAGTAGAAGGCCATCCAGGCGGTGCCGTCGGCCTGCTCGAGGTGGCCGCCGGTCGGCAGCGGCCGCGAGCGGTCGAAGACGCCGATGTTGTCGAGACCGAGGAAGCCGCCGGAGAACAGGTTGTTCCCCTCCTCGTCCTTGCGGTTCACCCACCAGGTGAAGTTGAGCAGGAGCTTCTGGAAGCAGCGCGACAGGAACAGCCGGTCGCGGCCGCCGCGCGGCCCCGTCATCTTGTAGGTCCGCCAGCAGGCCCAGGCGTGCACCGGGGGGTTGACGTCGCCCAGGGCGAACTCGTACGCCGGGATCTGGCCGTTCGGGTGCATGTACCACTCGCGCAGGAACAGCACGAGCTGCTCCTTGGCGAACTGCGGGTCGAGGGTTGCGAACGGGATTGCGTGGAACGCGAGGTCCCAGGCGGCGTACCAGGGATATTCCCACTTGTCCGGCATGGAGATCAAGTCGCGGTTGAACAGGTGTCCCCAGTCGGCATTCCGCCCGCGCCGCCGCGCGGCGGGCGGCAGAGGCTGCGCCGGGTCGCCCTCCAGCCAGTCGCGGACCACGTAGTGGAAGAACTGCTTGCTCCAGAGGAGGCCGGCGCATGCCTGCCGGGCCACGCGCCTCTCCTCCTGCGAGAGTGACGCCGGGAACCGCTCGGCGTAGAAGGCGTCCGCCTCCATCCGGCGCTCAGAGGCGATGCGCTCGATCTCGACGGGGTCCAGGAGCGTGCCGGCCGACCGGCCCGCCAGGAGGCGCTCCTCGACGAGGCGCAGCCGCAATGTCACCGTTCCTCCGGCCGGGACCACCAGGTGGTAGAGCGCCGCCGCCTTGGTGCCGCGGGCCTCCGGGTTGACCGCCTCCTCGCGGCCGGCGACGACGTACTCGTGGAAGGCGTCCTTGACGTGCGGCTCGCGATTCGGTGAGCCGAACAGGCGCTCCGTATTGGTCTCGTTCCCGGTGAACAGGAGCGCCGGCGCCGACCCCGGCGCCCCGGCGGCGGTCCCGGCAGCCGCCCCCGCCGCGTAAAGGCGGAACACGCCGAGCGTGGCGTGCTCGGCGCGGAGCGAGCCGTCGGGCGAGCGGGTGATCTCCGGCCTGGCCCAGTACCCTTCACCCGTCCGGCCCCAGGACCAGGTATTCCGGAACCAGAGCGTCGGCAGGACGTGGAGAGTGGCCGCCTTGCCGCCGCGGTTCGAGAACGCGATCCTGATCAGGATGTCGTCGGGGGCGGCCTTGGCGTACTCGGCGAGGACGTCGAAGTAGCGCTCCCCCTCGAACGCCCCCGTGTCGGCCAGCTCGAACTCGGGGTCGTGCTTGCCGCGGCGGGCGTTCTCCTCGACCAGCCGGGCATAGGGGTACTCGGCCTGCGGGTACTTGTAGAGCGCCGTCATGTAGGAGTGGGTCGGCGTCGCGTCGAGGTAGTAGTAGCACTCCTTGACGTCCTCGCCGTGATTCCCCTCCGGTCCGGTGAGGCCGAACAGGCGTTCCTTGAGGATCGGGTCCCGGCCGTTCCAAAGTGCTATCGCGAAACAGAGTCGGGCCTCGCGATCGGTGATTCCGAGAAGCCCATCCTCGCCCCAGCGGTAGGCGCGGCTGCGCGCTTGGTCGTGGCTCAGATATCGCCAGCAGTCACCGTCGGCGGAGTAGTCCTCGCGCACCGTGCCCCACTGGCGCTCGGCGAGGTACGGCCCCCAGCGCTTCCAGTTCGCCTTGCGCGCCGCGTCCTCGGCGAGCCGGCCCTCCTCCGCCAGGATCGGGGCCCCAATACCGGTCGCTTTCCGCTTCGGTTGGCTCATCGTTCCTCCAGGCCCGCCTCCTCCAGTCGACCTCGGGATCCTGCGGAGCCTCGACTCGGATCCTCCATCGTTACCTCGCCATCCGACGGCGACCGGCCGAGTCCACCTGTGCCGCGAGCAGGGATATCTCCCGGAGAGGCCAGGCGGTGATTTTCTCGTCTACCGGAAACCGGTCCTTGCCGGCGTGGACAACCCAAAGGTGGTGCAGCTCCAGGTCATCAAAGGCAATCCTCATGGAGCGCGTCACCCGCGGGGCGTCGGTCAGCTTGAACTCGATCCCGAACCGGTGTCCGCCCTGGAGGAAGAACAGGTCCAACTCGGCTCCTGAGTGCGTTGACCAGAAATAGGCCTCCGCAGGGCGGAGGACCGCCAGCGTCTGCTCCAGGGCGAACCCTTCCCACGAGGCGCCGGCCTGAGGGTGGCCGAGCAGGCCATGGCGATCGTCGATTCCGAGCAGGCGGTGCAGGACCCCGGAGTCCCGGAGGTAGATCTTGGGCGCCTTGACCTGGCGCTTGCCTACGTTGATGTGCCAGGGCTGAAGCTGCCGGACCAGGAAGGTGCCGGTCAGGATGTCGAGATAGGAACGCACCGTCTTGTCGCTCAGGCCCATCGATCGGGCGAGCTTCGAGGCGTTCCAGGTCTGGCCGTGGTTGTGCGCCAGCATGGTCCAGAAGCGGCGCATGGCCGAGGCGGGGATGGTGAGCCCGAGCTGGGGAACGTCGCGCTCGAGGAAAGTCCGGATGAAGCTTTCGCGCCAGGCGAGGCTGTCCCGATCGGACCGTGCCAGGAAGGACCTCGGAAACCCGCCCCGGATCCAGAGCCTCTCCAACGACTCAGCGCCCGTTTCTCCGAGATCGAACCCTCCCAGCTCCACGAATTCGACGCGCCCGGCAAGGCTCTCCGAGACCCCCCGGACAAGGAACGGCGAGGCGCTTCCGAGGATCACGTACCGGGCTGCATGTCCGGTGCGGTCCACCAGCACCCGGAGGGCTTCGAACAGCTCCGGCATGCGCTCCGCCTCGTCGAGAACGACCAATCCGCGAAGGGATGCCAGGGCCAGGGTCGGATTCTGGAGCCGGCTGAGGTCCGCCACGTCTTCGAGGTCGAAGTAGCGGAGCTTGCGCTTCCGGCCCAGAAGGCGGGCGAGCGTCGTCTTGCCACACTGCCGGGGTCCAAGGAGCGCCGTGACCGGGGAACGGCCCAGCGCTGTGGCGAGGCGGCGGACAGACAGAGGTCGTTCGAGCATGGTCAGAATCTAGCATGAATATCCGGAGTTACACTCCGAATTTTCAAGAACTCTCAATGACCCTAGCCTACCGCCCTGACCGGACCAGAACATGAACCCAGGAAGGATGGTGGAGGCGGCGGGAGTCGAACCCGATCCCGCCCAAAACGCTAACTGGCTGATGGCGCGCGACTTTCGTCGTATCTCGTTGGAAATTCGTTGCCTTCTCGGGAATTCGTTGTGCTCTGGTGTGCTCTCCAGTGCTCTGGAGTGCTCCCCTGTCTTGGAGACATTTTGGAGACGGCGCCTCGCCATTCACGGAAGCATGCGAGGCTCCGACGATCCAGAGGTATCCGAGGCGCTGGCGCGTTTGGCCAGTAGTCTGCCGCGTCCATCAGAACCGTCGCCTGAACGCCCGGAAAGAAGCGCGCCCTCAGGGGCGACCGCGGTCGAAGGCGCATCCCGCGC
>Ga0247727_10001018_pt1 | contig 68343 bp, 37 predicted proteins | sample WisWelCaveWW1625_FD_202498 | JGI IMG/M metagenome (GOLD analysis project Ga0247727, IMG submission 202498) | Biofilm microbial communities from Wishing Well Cave, Virginia, United States - WW16-25 | ecosystem: Environmental > Aquatic > Deep subsurface > Groundwater > Cave microbial mat | place... | reverse complement strand
TGACGACCAGCCAAATTGCGGGCCAAACCCGCCAGCACATCACACCCCTCACTGCTGTTGAGAAGAAAATCCTGGCCATTTGCGAAATGCCGGTTTCGCTCTACGACTTGCTTCCGCCCAATCTTCTGAACTCAACTTGAATTGCACGAACGGAAAGTCTATGATTACAGTGGGCTATATGCTCTAAGCAAGGAAGCCTATCAAACAACCATCGAACTTCTGCCTGAGAACGCCGACTGGCGTTATGGGTATGCTGATTTGCTTTGCACTTACGCTGAATGGAACATCGTCACACGCGAGGATTGGGTGGCGTGTGTCGGACAAGTCAAACTCGCGCTGGAGATTAATCCCGGCCACGAAAAGGCCAACGAACTATTGCAATGGCTGAATGTTCTCCAGGATCTCGTTTATTTTTCGCTTACCGAAAAACTCGTTGACCTCTCCGCCCCTGAACCCATCTACCTGATTCTCACCCCGCAACCCACCCCCACCCAAACACAGCTACCACCAACACAAACTTCCACTCCTCAAACGGCCCCAACCAGTACACAGGAAAGCAGCCCAGCTCCATCCGCCACCCAGACCGCTACGCAAACCGCCCCGGAAGTCATTTTGTCAACGCCAACAGACTCGGAAACTGCAAGCCAGCCACTCGAAGCAACGAGCGGCTTGACCGTTACCTTCCTGGTTGGTTTGGGACTTGTTCTCGTACTCGCAGTTTGGAGAGCTGCACGAAAGAAAGTTTGACCCTGCCTCGCAGAAACCCATTCTCACGCCCTCTCAATGGATTCCCCCTTACATCGGGTTGCCCCCGAATTGGCTCGAAAGTCTGGATGTGGGATGTGGACGCCGCCGGGAAATTCACCGCACGCGCGGCGGCATTGGACCTCTTGCGAATATCCGTTTAAGTGAAGATAGTTCGGCTTCGCTCACCACCTGCTTCCCTCACTTGTTGGAAAAACCAACGACTGGGTATCCATCCGAATTTTCTGTAACATAGGGGCTTGTCCCCGTAAAAAACGCCCACAAGGGGCTGCGCTACGAATTTTCGGACAGGTTAGTCGTTCCTACAAGTGCGGGGATGAGGTCTGCAACTATTCCAAAATGTCAAGATGGAAGGATGGGCGGGGCGCTCAGGAAAGATTGGACGCGCGCCTGGAGTTCGCGGATGTTGACTGGTTTGACCATGTAGGCGTCACAACCAGCGGCCAGCGCTTTTTCTGCATCCCCCTTGAGGGAGTGGGCGGTCAGGGCGACGATCGGGGCGCGCGGCGGCAGGGGGCTGGCGCGCAACCGGCGGGCCACTTCGTAGCCGTCAATGTCCGGGAGGTTGATGTCGAGCAGGATCAGGTCAGGGTCGTGGCGGGTGATGAGGTCCAACCCACTGATGCCATCCACGGCGCCGACAAAAGCAAAACCGACAGCGGTGAGCGCCTTGCGGACGACGGTCATGTTGTCTTTGTTGTCCTCGATATAGAGGACGGTTTTCGGCATGTCAGTCACCATAGTAACGCGCCACCATTTCGATTAACTCCACGGCATTGATGGGCTTGGCAATATAGTCATCACACCCGGCGGCCAGGAACCGCTCACGGTCGCCGCGCATGGCCGAGGCAGTCAGGGCAATCAGGGGGATGTGGCGGAGTTCCTCGTTGGCCTTGATATGCCCGGCCACTTCGATGCCATCCATGCCGGGCAGGGTGATATCGAGCAAGACGAGCCGGGGTTTGTACTTTGCCACCATTTCCAACCCGCGCTCCCCGTTCTCCGCTTCAAGCATCTGGTAGCCGCGCGACCCGAGAATTTTCTCGACAACGCGGCGGTTATGAAAATTATCCTCGATGTAGAGGATGCGATCTTCTGCCATAAGACTGATTGTACCCGGTTAAAGCCCGGCTCCTGGCTCATTTCCACAATGGGATGTGTGCACATGCCAGCGGCAAGCGCTCGCTGATGGACAAACCAGTTCAAACCCTGACATTGTCATATTGAGCACATTCGCTTTGCTCAGTGTAAACTCCGCCCACCGGGGGACGCGACCCCGCGAGGGGGAGGCCGCCTCAGGCTTCCTCCGGCGCGGCGGCTGGCTTGCGGCCACTGATCGGCAGACGCACGGAAAACGTACTGCCCGCGCCAAGCTGGCTGCGCAGTGACAGGAAACCGCCGTGCATCTCCGCCAGGTGACGGCTGATGGCCAGGCCCAGCCCGGTGCCTTCCGCCTGCCGGGTGCTGGAGCCATCCACCTGCGTAAACTTCTCAAAAATTTTGAACATGGCCGACTCGGCGATCCCCATCCCGTGATCCTCCACCTCCAAACAAATTTCGCCGTCGTCGCGGAAACCGCGGATCACGATCTCTCCCTGCTCGGAAAATTTGATGGCATTGGAAACCAGGTTGTTGAGGATCTGGCTGACGCGGATGCGGTCCGCCTGGATGGCCGGGAGATCTTCGGAGGCTTCGATGACGATCTGGAGCGGTTTCCTGGCCTTCAGGATCATGCCGATATTGTTGGTGCGGACTTCCTCCATCAGGCCGCGCAGTTCCAGCGGTTCCAGGTTGAGGGTCATGCGCCCGGACTCGATCTTGGCCAGGTCGAGCACGTCATTGATCAGGTGCAGGAGGTGTTGGCCGTTGTTGAAGATGGCTTCCACGTCCTCCTTCACCTCGGAACTCACCTCGCCCTCGATGCCCATCAGGATGATCTCGGCATAGCCAATCACGGAGTTGAGCGGCGTGCGCAGTTCATGGCTCATGTTGGCCAGGAATTCACTCTTGAGGCGGTCCACTTCCTGGAGGCGTTCCGCCGTCTGGCGCAATTCCTCAAAGAGGCGCGCATTTTGCAGGGCCACAGCCACCTGCGAGGCCAGGGTGGTATGGATGCGCAGGTCTTCATCGGTAAAGCGGTTTGGCTGGTCGGATTGCAAATCCAGCACGCCCAGCATCTCGTCGCCCGCCAGCAGGGGCAGGGCCATCTCGGCGCGGGTGCCGGGGAGCAGGGCGCTGGGGAGGGCGCGGGTTCCCGGCCTGACATCATTGAGGATCAGCCCCTCACGGGTGAAAGCGGCCTGGGCGATCACGCCCTCTTCATGGATGGAAATCCGCCGCCCCTCGTTCAGCATGCGCCGCCCGGCCCGCCCTGAGGCGGCGGTCAATGCCAGCGAGATGCCGGTCTCTTCCATCAGGAAAATCTGGGCGTGCGAGAGGTTGAAGCGCGCCAGCGAAAGATCGACAAAGGACTGGAGCAGTTCCTGCGTATCCAGGATGGTGGAGGCGGCGGTGGAGACTTGCGAGACCGTTTCCAGTTCGGTGGCGCGCCGTTCGGTCTGGTCAAAGAGGCGGCGGTTTTCAATGGCGGCGGCCAGCAGGAAGGCCGCCTGGGTCATCAGGCTGATCTCGTTGGTGGAGAAGGCATCGGGGCGCAGGCTGGCGACGTTCAGGGTGCCCAACGCCCGGCCGCCCACCAGCAGAGGCACCACGAGGCTGGAGCGCATGCCGGACTGGGCAAGTTGAAGTGCATCAATCTGCGGGGAGCCGCCCAGATCAGGTGTGAGGACGGGCTGGCGCTCCAGCACGGCCTGGCCGAGGGTGGTCCCCTCCACAGGCAGGCGCTCCCCCACGGGGACCGCACCCGCTGCGCCGCGCAGAGCGAAGATTTCAAACTGGCTGGCGGTCTCGTCCAGCCAGGCAATACTGCCCAGGTCCACCTGGATGATTGCACCGATCTGGCTGGCGGCGACGTTAAGCGCCTCCGCCAGGCTGGTGACGCCGCCAAGCTGGCCGCTAAACTCATTGAGGGCGGCCAGCCGCTGCGCCTGTTCGGCGGTTTCGGCGAGGGCCTGCCGGTTTTGGGCGAGCAGGCGCTGGTTTTGGAGCACAGCGGCCACCTGGTCGGCGAGGCTGTCAATCTGGGGGATTTCTTCGGGGGTCAGGGCCAGCGGTTCGGTGGATTGCCCCATGATCAGGCCAATCCAATCGCCAGCCACCACCATCGGGAAGAAGGCGATGCCACAGATATCCGGAGCGGTGAAGATGCGGCGGATGGAGGCGGCCAGGACCGGGTCGTCATCGAGGTTGCGGAGGGTGAGGGGGTCTTCAGGGGTCAGGTACCCGGCGAGGGGCGCGTCCCCCAGGGGCAGGCGCGCCCCGATCAGGTTCGGGCCGGGCAGGCGGGTGTTATCCCAGAAGGCTTCCAGGGTCATGCTGGCCGGCGGGGTGGCGCGCCAGGGCTGGTCAAAGAGGAGGATGCCGACGCGCTGGAGGTTTTGCAGACCGGTGGAGCCGACGAGGGCCTTGAGGACTTGTGCGCTGGTCTGGGCGCGCACGATGCGGTCGCTCCCGGCGTACAGGACTTCGGTGACGGCCAGGGTTTGGGCGAGGGCTTCGGCGGTCTGGCTGCGCTCGATGATCAAGGCGACCTGCTCGGCCATGGTGCGGAAGAGGTTGACGGTATCCGGCATGAAGTAGCTCATGTCCGTACTGTGGATATCCAGGACGCCGAGGACGCGCTGGCTGCCGCGCAGGGGGAGCACAAGTTCGGAGCGGGTGTCGGGGAGGTGCGGGTCGGGGAGGAAGGCTTTTTCCTGGCGCACATCGGTGACGAGGACAGGCTCGCCGGCGCGGATGGCGCGCGTGATCAGGGAGTCGGCTTCGAGCGGGAGGCGTTGCCCGTGCTGGAGGAGTTGGCTGCCGGCGTCGCCGGTGCTTTCGCGCAGGATGGCGGCCTGTTCGGCTTCATCCACGAGGTAGACCTGGACGTGGTAGAGCTTGAACTGATCGCGGATCAGGTTGACGACGAGGTTGAGGAGTTCTTCGGCGCTCTGGCTTTCGGCGGCGGCAAAGGTGACGCGCTGGCTGGCTTCGAGGTCGCGGCGGCGAGCCTCAATTTCGAGGCCGCGGCGCTCGGTCTCCTGGAACAGGCGGATGTTTTCGATGTGGGCGCTGAGCCGGCCGGAGACGACAGTGGCCAGTTCAAAGCTGGCGTCGCTGATCCCGGCGGCGTGGATGGCAAGTTCGCCGATGCGTTCGCCGCGCACGGTGATGGGCAGGTGGAGGGTGTCTGGCGCGGCGGCGCCCGGGGTTGGGGCGGGTGCGGGTTTGATTTCGCCCTGGTCGTAGATGAAGCCGGGGGTGCGGGCGTCGAGGGTGTCCAGGTAGGCTTCCCACGAGGCGCGGGTGAGGCGGCGGACGGCTTCTTCGGCGTCGGCGCGGTAGCGGTCTGCCTGGGCGAGCAGGCGCAGGTTTTCAAGCTGGCCGGCCACTTGTTGGGCCACGGCGGCCAGCAGGCCATGCACCCCCTCAGGGGTGTAGCCGGGTTCCCATTCCATTTCGATGGAGCCGAGCTGTTCGCCGAGGAGGCTGATGAGGGCGGCGTCAGGGAGGGGGGCGCGGTCATTTTCCGGGAGGAGTTTGCGGGGTTCAAGCTGGCTGGGGGCAAAGGCATAGCCGGTGCGCTCGCCGCGTTCGATGGCGTTGAGGAAGTCCTGCCAGCCGGTGCGTTCGAGACGGCGGGCGGCTTCTTCGGCGGCCTGGCGGGCCTGGGCGGCCTGGGCAAAGAGGGTGGCGTTTTCGATGGCGCTGGCAAGCAGGCCGCCGAGGGTGTTGAAGGCGGGCAGGCTTTCCGGTGCCAGGCCGCCGCGCAGGCTGCTTTGCAGGTTGAGTACACCGACGAGGCGTTCGCGGGCGATCAGGGGGATGGCGGCTTCGGAGAGGGTGGCGGGGAGCAGGGGGTTGGGGCGATAGCCGGGGCTGCGGGTAACGTCGGCAACAATAATGGGAGCCAGACTGGCCGCCGCGGCGGCATTGATGGAGCCGGGGCCAATGGGAAGGGCGTGGCCCCGGCGGATAAGTTCGACCCCGGCAGGGCCAGTGCCTGCCCAGAACAGGAGGGTGCGCCCGCGGGTGTCGGCCAGGTAGACCTGGACGTAATACAAGCCAAAGCGCTCGCGCACCAGTTCGACCGTCTGGGCCAGCATCTCTTCCAGCCCACGTTCGGCGGAAATGCGGCGGCCAATTTCCGAGGCGAGGGCCAGGTTGCTGGTGCGGGCGGTGATACGGGATTCGAGATCGGCGCGCATGGCTTCCAGGTCGCGGTTGGCAAGGGTGGTGTCCTGGAGGGAGAGGCGCAGGTTTTCGGTCGCCAGCGAGAGGATGACGGTGGAAATGATGATGATGACCGAGCTGGTGAGCCAATTGGTCAGGAGGGCTTCGGGTTGGATGGCGGGCAGGGGCAGGCGCGCATCGAGCCGGAGGAGGAGGAAGCCAACGGCCATGCTGAGCGCGGCAAAGGTGTAGCCTGCGCGCCGCCCAAGCAGCATCAGCGTGATCATAGTATTGATCAGGTACGCGGTATAGAGCACGCTGGACACGCCGCCCAGTATGGCGACGGTATAGGTGATCAGGCCAAAGAAACCGATAGAGACCACCCAGGCCAGCAGGCGGATGTTGCCGCGGCGCGCAAAGCGCAGCCCCGCCGCACAGGCCAGGATCGTCAGGCTGTTGAGGACGATGATCGCGCCCGACCCAGCCAGCCAGGGGAAAAATGCGGGGATGGCCGTGATGAGCGCGCCAAAAATCAGGAGCCACAGGATGGCAAAGAGGACGGCCGCCTGCCGGGTGGCTTCGGGGTCGTCAAATTTGGGCGGGATAAAAAGTTTCAGAAACCGGTTCATTGGAACTCAGGGGATTTCCTGCAATTAACTGCGGGCACAAACTGGTTAATTCGCATGCCTAAGCCCTGTGGGATGGGTCTGCATCGGGGGCCAGCCCCAGCCGCACTGTGGCCGACTTTGCGCCTTCAATTTGCCCCAGCTCGCGGGCGGCCGTTTGCAGGACGGCATCAATGGTCGTGGCCCGCTGGATTTTTTGTGCGATCTCATTAATCAACGTTTCCTGCGCGGCGCGGCGGCGGGTGATTTCAAAAGAGCGCGCGTTCTGCAGGCCGATGGCCACCTGATTGGCGATGGATTCAAGCAGGTTGGCGTCGGTACCGGAGAGGCCATCACGCACCGAGTGCTGCACATCCAACACACCCAGCAGGGCCTCCCTCGCCACAATCGGGATGGCAATCTCCGCTTTTGTATCGGGTAGCAACGGGTTGGGCACGTAAGCGCTGCGCTGGGAGACATCCGGCACAAGCACGATCTCCAGCGTCTGCGCCGCCTGCCCGATCAGACCTTCACCTACGGTAATGGCGTAACCCTGGGCCAGCATCTGCCGCCCGGTATTGCCGGTACCCGCAGCCATCACCAACCGGCGGCCCCCCGGCTCAAGCAGATAAATATGGGCATGGTAATAACCAAAGGCATTGCGCACCTCATTCACCACCGTCGTAATTAACTCAGCCTCATCCAGAATGGTGGATAACCGGCGGCTCACCTCCAGGCTCGTCGTCAGTGCCTGCGTGCGCTCGGCGATGCGGCGCTCCATCCGGCTCAAGGTTTCGCGCAGGCGCGCGGCCATCTCGCCAAAACTGGCCGTCAACCGCCCGATCTCATCCTGCCCGGCGGGCGGCAGCGGCGCGTTCAGGTTGCCCGCCCCCATAGCCTGCGCGGCCTCGCTCAAAGCCGAAACCGGCCCGGCAATCCGCCCCGCCAGCCGGATGGCGACAATCGCCGCGCCAGCCCCAATCACCAGGCTGGACAGGACGATCACGCGCGTAATCTGCTCCACCGGGGCCAGCGCCTCATATTCCTCCTGGCGGATCAGGACTGCCCAGCCGAGGCGGGTCAGCGCGGCCTGGAAAACGGCATCCTCCCCGGGGTCCAGGCTGGGCTCACCAGGTGCCCGATTCCCGGCAATCGAAGCGTGCCCAAAAATTGACCGATCCCCATGTTCGTCCAGCGCAAGATCATTTCCAGCCGCGGCGCGGGCAAAACCCTGGCGCAATGCCAGCGAGACCCCGGCCGTGCCAGGCCCCTCCACCCCGGCCAGCGGGTCCACCAAAATCCCACCCTCACGATCCAGCAGCACCGCGTACCCGGTCGTGCCAATCGAGACCCTTTCAATCAGCGATTTTAGATCATTCAACACCAGCGTCGAACGCAGGATCCCGGCGATTTCACCGGTCTCCTCCCCAAAAATGGGCACAGCAATCTGCACCCCAACCACCCCGGCGCTTTGGTCGATTTCGGGGTCGGAGATGTAAATGCCGCCCTTCCCATCATTCCAGGCCGCCTGCCACCACTCCTCATCCGCCTGGTAATAATCAGTCAGCCGGTTATTGGCCGCCACCACCGCCCCATAACGATCCGTCACAAATATCTCCACATGTCCCGGGAATGCATTGGAAAACTCGGCCAGCTCAAACGCCAGCGGATTGACATTTTTATCGGGCGCAATCGTCCCCACGATGAGCGGGTCATCACCGGGAGCATTCCGCCAGCGCTCATCCAGCGCCAAAATCCCCGCCAGAATTTCCGCCTCCGTGCCGGAATAACTTGCATTGCGCGCTTCCGCGCTCGACTCCACCAGGTCTGCCACCGCCAACACCTGGAGCTGGCCCACCTTCTCCCGGAAATATTGCGCCACGATCCCGGAAATACCCGAAGCCTGGGCGGTAAAGCCTGCACCAATCTGCCGCACCAGCGCATCCTGGATGGTGCGCCGCAGGGCCAGGTTCAGCCCCACCAGGGAGGCGGCGACAATCGCCATAAAGACAATCACCAACTGCACCCGCAGGCTGTACCGTGGAAAATTCCGCAAGATCAACAGCCCAAGGATCAGCAACACTGCCACCGTCGCCACAGGCAGGTACACTTCCAGCGCCGGGATGCTGGTGCGCGGGATCGTCAGGAACAGGTCGAGGACCACGCAGGCCGCGCCGGAGGCCACGCCAATCCAGGCGGCGGTACGCACCCGGCGGGGGTCGAGCACCAGCGGGGAAATAAAAAGGACAGCAAGGGCCGCCGCACTCCCCAGGGCAATGCCAACGTTTTCCACCAGGAGCACGCCCAGCGGGGCTGAAATGGAGATACCCAGCAGTAGATACCACCCGGCGGCAGCCAGCCGGCTTTTGCGCACCAGGTAGAGCGAAACACCGCACATCCCCGCCAGGAATACACTCAACCATGCCAGCCGGGTGAAGTCCGCCCGCGTGATCATGTCAACCGAGAGCAGGTACCGGTACAGGCCAATCACCAGCAGCGCGGCCAGCAGGATGATCCCGGCCACCCAGGTCAGCGTGCGCTGGCGGGTTTGCTTTTGGCCGCCTGGGTCGAGTTGGATCATGCCTGCTCCTCCAGCTCATCCCCGGTCATCTGAAGCCGGACGCTGGCCTGACGGGCATTGACGGCGCGGCCCAGTTCGCGCACGGCCACTTTGATGGCGCTTTCGACATCGTTGGTGCCCTGGATGCGCTGGGTGATGGTATTGAGCACGACCTGTTGCTCGGCGTTACGCTGGATCTGGGCAAACAGCCGCGCATTCTGGATCACCACGCCCGCCTGGGCCGCCGCGGCGCTGATGAAATCGGCATCGTTGCTGTTCAGCGCGCCCACCTCGCTATGCTGGATGTGGAGGACGCCCAGCACCTGCCTCCCCGCCATAATCGGGGCGGCTATTTCGGCGCGTGTCTCCGGGAGCATGGGGTTGGGCACCCAGTCCGGCTCCAGGGAAACGTCGGGGGCCAGGACGGTGGTGCGCGTCTCGGTGGCGCGGCCCAGCAGGCCCTCCCCCACGAGTACACGGTCGCGGGCCTGGGCGAGGGCTTCGCCCACCGCACCGCTCCCCCCTACCACTTCCAGGTATTTGCGATCCTGATCGAACAGGTAAAAGTGGACGTGTGAATAGCCAAACTCGGCCTGCAACAGGCTGGTGACTGCCTGGATCAGTTCATCCTGATTAAGGATGGTTGAGAGCCGGCGGCCCAATTCGGCGGTGGCTTCGAGGGCGCGCGCCCGCTGGGAGAGCTCGCCCTGGGTGGCCTCCAGGAAGCGGATGGTCTGCTCCTGGGTGCGCTCGCCAGCGCGGACGCGCGCCAGCGTTTCATCCTGCGCACGCCGCGCCAGGTTCAACAACGCCAGGATCACATAGCCAAACAGGATCATAAAGACCCACTGGTTAAGCGGGGACGGGGTGGGCATGCTCCCGGTCAGCCCGGCAATTTCCCGGCGATAGAAAATGTAGAGTTCCAGACAGCCCGCGAGGTAAAAGGCCAGCCCGGCACGCGGGCCAACGAGGATGGTGGTAATGATGATCGGGATAACCACCAGCAGGGCCTGCAATACCCGCAGGGTGCCAAAGTTGTAGAGGCTGGCACCCTCCGCGGCCAGGATGGCGGTCGCCAGAGCCAGGGTGGCAAAGCGCACCAGGCCGCGCACCAGCAGGAGGCGCAGTAGCACGAGGAAGGCCAGGAACCCCAGCACCAACCCGGCATTTGCCTGCTCCGTGATCTGGAGCGCATAAAGGAGCAGGGCGACAACCCCGAGGATGGCGCCTATGGACAGGATGATGGTATTGAGGATGGCCGCGCTGCGCGTGGTTTCTTCGTCGGGGAAGACGGGGGGCTGTAGGAGTTGGCGGAGGCGGGCAAACATGGGGGGGAGGAGCTTGATGGGATTGGATCAGCCCCGAGGGGTCAGCCGGCTCCGCGAAGCCCGCGGGACCCGCCGGGGTGACTGACCCCTTTAGTTGGGCTGGGCATTATGGCGGGAGATCAGGCTTTTGACGAGCATGATCAGGGGGCCAATTTCGACGGGTTTGTTGATGAAGAAATTGACACCGAGGTCTTCGCTCAGGATTTTATACCGTGAGTCGCCGGTAATGACGAGTACTTTGGTTTCTTCGTGGGCGAGGGTGTCTTTGTGGACGCGCAGGAGGTCAATGCCAATTTCGTTGCCGATGTAAATGTCGCAGATGAAGATGTCGAAGGTGTGGTCTTTTAGTTTCTGGCTGGCCTGCTGGATGGTGGTGGTGGGGTGGACTTCAAAGCCGGTCTGCGAGAAGACTTTGTTGTAGAGGGTGAGCAGGCTTTCGTCGTCTTCGAGGATGAGGATTTTGCCGGGGATGGCCGGGGCGGCGGATTGGGCACGGTCTGCCGGGGCGGGCAGCTGGAGCATCTGGTGAACGCTGTTGATCAGTTTGCCCACGTCAAAGGGTTTGGTGAGGTAAAGATCGCTGATCTGGCGGGCTTCGGCTTCCAGGGTTTCGGTGCCAAAGGCGGTCATGAGGATGACGAAAACTTCCGGGTAGGCCTGGCGGATCTTTTGGATGAGTTCGGTGCCGTCCATGCCGGGGAGGCGCCAATCGGTGATGACGAGGTCAAAAGGCTGGTGGGAGAGCAGGATGAGGGCGGCCTCGGCGGAGCGGGAGATTTTGACCGAGCAGGCGTTGCCATTGGCGCGCTGGATGGCGCGGGACAGGGTGTAGGCAAGACCCTGTTCGTCTTCAACGATGAGGATGGCGGCCGTGTCCATTACTCGCCGCCCGCTTTGGCAATGAGCCTGGAGACAAGGGTGATCAGGCTTTCGATGGAGACCGGTTTTTCAAGGTACAGGTCCACCTCGAGTTCCTCGCCGATGTCGCGGTAACGCGCCTCCCCGGTGACCATGATGATTTTGGTGTCGTGTTCGGCCAGGATGGCGCGCTTTTCGCGGATCAGGTTGACGCCGAGGCCGTCGCCGACCTGGACATCGCAGAGCAGGGCGTGGAAGTTGTGCTGGTCGATCAGGCTGCGGGCTTCCTGCATGCTGGCGGCCTGGAAGACTTCGAACCCGGCGCGGCGCAGAGCCTTGCCGAGCAGGCGGCGGAAGTATTGTTCGTCTTCGACGATGAGGATGCGCCGGGTGAGGGCGAGTTCGCCGGTCTTTACGGGACGCGGGAGGAGGGTCTGGATCAGGTCGGCCAGTTCGGGGAGGTTGAAGGGTTTGGCGAGGTAGGCGTCGGTGACTTGCGCGGCGCGGGCGGCAATTTCATCCGAGTCGTAGGCGGTCATGAGGATGGTGAAGGTGTTGGGGTGGTGCTGGCGGATGTAGGCGACGAGGTCGATCCCGGAAATCCCCGGCATTTTGAGATCGCTGATGACCATGTCAAATTTGTGCTTGCTGATGCGCTCGATGGCGTCGAGGCCGTTATTGCAGATGTCCACATGCAACCCGCCATCGGACAGCCGGGTTAGCCCGCTGGCGAGGGTTTTGGCGAGGTTGTCGTCATCCTCGACGATCAGGATGTCAGCCTGGCTCATGGCAATGGCGGTCACTGTGATGCTCCTTTTGCGTGGGCAAGTGCAAGGCACTTTGCAACCCAGAGTAATTTAAAGACAAAACCCCTCGCAAGCGTGAGGGATTGTGAGGGGTTTTGTAGGCGGGCTTCCGACAGGGTCAGGGCGCGGCGGCTTCCGCCGGCTCAAGCGGCAGATCCGGGCAGAGCGCCTGGTAAGGCAGGATGTCGCCGATGTACTGCTTCCACTCGGAGGGAGTCAGGTTGCGGTTGGCGATTAGGCAAACCTGTTCCTGCCAGTCGGCATAATTGGTCTGCCAGATGAAGAGTTTGCCCGCCTCGTCCCGCATCAGCGTAAAGCGTTCATCCAGACTTTGGCCGAGGAAACTTGTGTAAATGGGAAGTACCAGCCCCTGGAAGCCAACCAGATCCCAAAGCTCCTGCTGCCGGTAACCGTCCGTTTCGCCTGGATTGGGAACGCCAGAGGGGGCAACGAAAAGCGTCTCCCCGCTCCCGCCGAACCACATGGGGCCGCTCCAGACGGGCCAACTGATGTCAACCAGCCGTTCACCCGTTCGAATGTCGAAGACGATGAGTTGGTTGTGCAACCCGTTTGCCAGTTTGCCATCGGGGCTGAGGCTGAGGTCGCCGATGCCTTCCGGGGGGGTGAACTGCTGAATCTGCGCCCGGATTTGCAAATCCCAGACGGTGAGGGTGGCTTGTTCGGGCGCATCGCCCTCCGCAAAAACCAGGTAGCGCCCGTCGGGGCTGAGCAGGTAAAAGTACACCATGGGGAGGCTGGCGGGCAGGTCAAAGCTGAGGATCAGTTCCACCGCCTGCACGTCCCAAACGTTGACCGTCTGGTCACCCATGGAGAGCAGGGTATGCCCCGCATCGCTGAGGCTGAGCGAATACGCCCCTGTTTGTGGGGAGGGCAGGGCTTGCCCTGTTTCCGGGCTGGCGAGGTTGAGGGAGAAAATCGCGCCATCGTCCTGGATGAAGGCGAGGTCGCCGAGGGTGTTGAGTACGAAGGCATAGCCGGGCGCCGCCGCCGGGATGGGCAGGAGTTCCAACAGGCGGCCCGTGGCGGCGTCGAAGTTGGCGAGCTGCCAGGAGGCTTCATCCACGAGGGTCAACACCCCGCCATCGCCAGTAAACGCATAGGGGCCAGACGGCTCGGTGAAGCCGGGAACCTCTTCAAGGTAGGCGCGGCCTCGGGGCGCAGGTTCCCGGGTATATATTTTGATGTACCCGTCGAGGCAGATGAAATCGTAATTGAAGTCATTCCGCACGGCGGTGCTGATACAACCTTCGGCGGCCGCCACCGTTCCCGCAGAGGAGTACTTGGTTTCATCGCTGAAGGGCGTGAGCGACAGGAGGCCGAGGGAATATGGTGAGAGGATGCCCGCCTGATCATAGGCGGGTTCCTGATCAATGGTGGTGGAGGTGGGGGTGAGCGTGTCCAAATCCCATTGCACCAGTTCGGCGCGCACGCACCACTCGTAAGCAGAAGAGAAGTAGGTCGCTTGAATATTGAGCGGGAAACTGTCACAGAATCCTTCAAAGCTAATCCATGCCGCCAGCGAACGGCTGTCTGCGGTGAACGCGAGTCCGTAGATGGCGGGCAACTCCTCCCTAAACCCGCCGCCCAACACGGACAAATCCCGGCGCGCCCCGGTGGAAACATTCCAGACATGGACGGAACCGGCGTCCCCCGCAAGCGCCAGGGATGCGCCGTCCGGGCTGAAATACAGGCGGTGATCGATGCCAGCAAAGATGCCACCAAAGCTAACCCCGGCATCGTAGGCGGTCGCCCGCGGGCTGACGCCCGGTGGCTCCAGGGTAATGTCCCACAGCGCCAGCGTGCCATCATAACCCAGGGTGGCGAGGGAAAGCCCTGCCGGGCTGAACGCCAGTTCGGCGTAACTGCCCCCCGGGAGGGAGGCACTCAAGGAGCCATCCGCTGGGTTCCAAATTTCCACCGTCCCGCCAACGTCGCTCCTGATGGCGACCGCCGCGCCGCCAACGCTGACGGCAATCTGGTCGCCGTTGAGGGTGGAAAACCCGTAGGGCATCTGCATGGGAATGGGATTGCCGACCATTTGGTGGGATGCCAAATCCCAGAGGCGGATTTCATAGCGAAGCTCCGGGCAGGAATTCAGCCTGACGACTGTGGTACAGCCAATGGCTCCAACGATATTCCCATCCGGGCTGAAGGCGAGGGCCTCAATGTCGGATGGGAAGCCGCGGAATATGGCAACGAGGGTCGGCTGTGACTCAAGCAGGCTCATCAGCGTAAGACGGCCACTGGTCGTGTCCAGGTTTTTCACCCCCGCCAGCGCGAGCAGGAGGGTAGTATCAAACTCCTGCTCCTGGAGCAGATTTGCCTGGCTGGATAACTGGCGGGAGAGCGCAATTTTCGCCTGCCGTTCGGCTTCGGCGGCGTTGGCTTCCGCCGTTTCCTGTGCGGTGACGGCGCGCGCCTCGGCGGCCACGGCCAGGCTCTCGTTGGCTACCGCCGTGCCGCGGGCAGTATCCGCCTCCACCTGCGCCGTCTGCGCGTCCGCGAGGTTGGCAATGGCCGTCTCCGCGTTGTCCCCCGCCAGTTTGGCATTGGTCAGCCCGTACACCGCCAGGAAGGCCATCACGATCACGGCGACGGCGGAAATGCCGGTCATGACCCTCCGCTGGCGATCCACCGCCTGCCGGCTCTGGAAGATGAAATCGCGCTGCAAGTCGGTGGGGTGCGGCTGCTTGGAGGTGTTCACCGCCAGTTGCGCCTCGGCGTCCTGCAAGTCCTTGCCGCGCAGCAGGAAACTTTTATCCCGCTTGCCCCGCTCCCATTCCAGCGCCTTCACCTGCAACTCGCGATGCACCTGCACCCACTCGTAATCGGTTTGGATGGAGGTCAGGAGCTTCTTAATCGCCGCGTCAAAATCGTCGCTCGCGCGGAAGAAAATCCAATTCAAGTGCCCGAGTTGTTTGGGGGTCTCGTCCCCTTTAGTTTCGCGCACCACCAGAGGGATGAGCCGTTTCCCGTTCTGGATGGCGTGGTCAATTTCCCGTCCGCAGACTTTTGAAGCCGCGGAGTCCGGGCTGATCAGGAAGATGAAGGTATCCGCCTCTTCAATGCCAATCTCGATCTGCCGCCACCAGTCCACGGTCGGCGGGATGCCCTCCCAGTCCACCCAGAAATCCAGATCACTCTTGGCGAGTTCCGCGGTCAGCTTTTTGGCAAATTCAATATCTTTGCGGGAATAGGAGATGAAGACTTTTGCCATGGCGGGTTCCTTTAGAGTCTATCCGAATATTATGGATGTCGTTGCGAGACCCCGGAGGGGTCGAATCAATCTGCCGCCTTCGCACTGCTGAAATCGCAGATCAAAGATTGCTTCGTCGCAAAAACCGCTCCTCGCAACGACAGGTTCCTGGGTAAATTTTATATTTTCGGACAGGTTCTTATTCAGTCAGGTATGCAGCGCCATGACGCCTACCGGGCCTGCTCAAGGCAGACGGGCGCAACGAACACCAATGTCGGAGTAGGTTTCCGGCAGAACACTGGTGCGGTTGGCGGCACGGAGATAGCTCTGGTTATAGCCCCACGAGCCACCCCGGCGAACGGGCAATTCTCCAGTAAGCGGGCCGGTCGGATTGGTATCCGGTGATTCAGCATAAAAAGTCCTGCTGTACCAATCCGCAGCCCACTCCCAAACGTTCCCGACCATGTCATACAGGCCATAGCCATTGGGGCCAAAACTGCCTACGGGGATCGTGCTGGCGCCACAGGAAGCAAATTGCGCCCCATTTGCCGCGCCCAAGTCACAGCCCGGGGCCTCATCCCCCCACGGGAATTCCATCCCTTCCAGCCCGCCGCGTGCGGCTTTTTCCCATTGGGCCTCGGTGGGCAGGGAGCCCTCGCGCCACTCACAATAGATGCGGGCCTGGTCCCACTCGACATTCCGCACCGGGAATTGGGCAAAACTGGCATCCCGCAACTCCGAGGTATTCACTTCAACACAGACACCCGCGTCCACACAAGCGGTATAAAGTGCATTCGTCACTTCGTATTGGTCCATGTAAAACGCGTCCAAATGGACAGTGTGGATCGGGCCTTCATCACCGCCTGCTTCGCTGCCCATCTGGAACGTCCCGGCAGGGATCAGAACCATCGAAACGCCGAAGTCATCCTGGATTTGTACGGCGAACTCGGTCGCGGCAACCGTAGAGGTAATGGCGGGCTCGCCTGTGGCCGTAGGGGGAACGGGTGTCTGCGTGGCCGGGGCATCCGTGGGGGCTTTGGTGGTCGTACTGCCAACCGCGGCCACCGGGAGGGAGGTGGCACCACCCGCGGTTTCCCCGCCATCCCCGCCCAGCAAAGGTGGGACAAAGATGATGGCAAGGATGATGACCACCAGCACGGCCGCGACAGCCCCGCCGATCAACAGCCCGCGGGAAGTGCCGCCTTTCTCTACGAGGGGCCGGGTGGTTGGGTAGCTGGCCGCAGGCACAGGTGTGGGGACTGCCGCAGGTTTGGCCGGGGCAGGCTCCATAAACGTTTGCTGGGCGTGGCCGGGGCCGTTGGCAATGTCAATGAAAGTTCCCGCAGGCGCGGCCTGGGCCGGTTCCATGATCGTCTGCGGCGAAGATGGCAGGGGCGTTGGAGGTTCGAGCAGGGTGCCCGCCGATTCAACGGGAGGCTGAACCTTGGGAGCGGGTGGTGGTTCCGAGGGGGCCGCCGCGGCTTCGAGGAGGGTTCCCGCGGGTTCAACGGGGGGCTGATCCTCAAGGGCTGGTGGCGGCTCGGTGGGGGCGGCCACGGGTTCTTCGCCGAGGGCAGTTTTTTCGGCGGGGGGCGCGGCCTCCGTGAGGGATGCCGCGGGTTCTTCGGCGAGGGCAGTTTTTTCTGCAGGAGCCGCCGCCTTGGTCGGGGCCGCCATCACTTCTGAAAGGGATTCAGCGGGTTTCTTTACAATCTCGATGGGCGGGGAAAGCCGGGTGTGCAGCGGCGCGGCGGCGCGGATGGCCCGCGCCAGTTCGCCCGCGCTCTGGAAGCGGTCGGCGGGGCTTTTGGCGAGGGCTTTCTCGATGATGGTTTTGAAGGCCGGGGGGGTGTTGGGGGAGAGGGTGAGGATGTCGGGGACGGGATCATGGAGATGCTTCATCATGATCGTCATCGCCGAGTCGCCCGCGAAGGGGGGCTGGCCGCTGAAGATTTCGTAGAGGATGACGCCGAGCGAGTAGATGTCGGCGCGGAAGTCCGGGTGGTCGCCGCGGATTTGCTCCGGGGACATGTAGAGGGCGGTGCCGACGACCGCGCCGGTGGCGGTGTGGTGTTCGTCGCCGAGGATTTTGACGATGCCGAAATCCATGAGGACGGGTTCGTCGTCGGCGTTGAGCATGACGTTGGCGGGTTTGATGTCGCGGTGGACGAGGCCGCGTTTGTGGGCGTACTCGACCGCGTCGCAGGTTTTCCCGGCGAGGGCGATGACTTCGTCGAGGCTGAATTTTTGGCCCGCGGCGGCCAGGCGGCGCAGGCGTTGTTGCAGGGTGTCGCCCGGCACATATTCCAGCACCATGAAGTAGGTGTCGCCGTCATGGTCAAAGTCGTAGACCTGGACGATATGGGGGTGGCGCAACTGACCGACAGCCGCGGCTTCCACCTCAAAACGGCGGATAAATTCGCGGTTCTGGGAGAGGTGCGGGTGGATCAGCTTGATGGCGACAACGCGTTTGAGGTTGGGATCGTTGGCCTTGAAGACGGCGGACATGCCGCCCGAGCCGAGTTGCTGGACGATTTCGTACCGGCCATTGAGTTTGTATCCGATCCAACTCGGCTGTGCCACAGGCTGCTCCTTGGGGCAGGGCTGATTTCAGGGATTGAGGAAATGAGGCTGTAAATTCCCGAACGTGGCCTATTTTACTCCCGATCCCCCAGCTTCTCGTTCCGTCACATTTTTTTGGGGCGTGGACGCTTCGATTTCACTCAAAAGGTGCGACGCACTTTGGAAGTGCGTCGCACCTGGCAATCTTGCAGGATGCCCGGCCCATGACGGTTGCAGGGTAAGCTCAGGAACGGCGTTCCTTGCCCACTACCTTGGCCTACCAACACCAATACCATCAAGCTATATACATGATAGTGATAAACACGCTTAAATGGGTAGCCGGTGCGGAGACAAGCACACAACCGATAAGTGCCCCAACCCAGGCTGTGCGCCGGGTTTTTCTCCATAATTTTCCTATGAATGCCCCTGCCATCGCGGCAGGTATCCCCAATATCAGCCCAGGGAGGAACACCGCCAGCAAAGTTGGCAATACCAGATCAACGAAACTTTCTCGACTGAAGTAGGAAAAGTTGTATAGGAGGTAGACCAGAGATAGAGTGGACAGCATAATCACCCCAACTTTCACCCCAATGCCAACCGCCTCCCGATTGGTCAATTCTTTGCCTTCCATCATTCTCTCCTTTTATCCTTCATCACTTTGCATTTTTGAAATCACCCAAAAATCACCGCCCGGATGGCCTCCCAGGCGCGGCCCAGCGCGGCCCCCACGGGGACAATGACGACCACGGAGGCCAGCGCCCACCCCGCAAGGGCGCGCGGGGTGATTTGCCGGGGAGCAGGATCAACCCCTTCGCCCGCCCCCATCCCCTTGAGGTAGCGGTTCATAATCCACCAGTTGAACAGGGTCATCCCGACGAGGATGATGATCAGCGAGATTTCGAGATATTCGCCATAGATGTCAAAGGATGGCCCCGCGCCCGCAAACTGGTCCAGCCCGATCAGGTAGAGCAGGGCCATGTAGCCGCCGTTCCACATTGTATGCAGGCCCACGGAGAAGATGTACGCCCGGAAGAGCCGCCCGCGCCAGCCCGCCAGCCGCTCGCGCTCACGGAACAGGGCGAGGGCGATGATGCCCGTCCAGAGCGCATGGTCAATCGCCCCGATGCCACGCAGGGCGGTGATGCCGCCCCATGACCAGCCGTAATATTGGGCAAACAGCCCCTGGTAACGCATGTTTTCCACGATGGCAAACCCCGCCCCGGACGCCAGCCCAAGCGCAAAGGCCATCCGCTCGCTGGAAATCCGCCGCCCCATCAGGCCGGGGCCGAGCGCCTTGGCGAACTCTTCGGGAAGCGGGGCTTCGAGGGCAATAAAGACGAGGTAAAAGAAAATGGCGGGGGTCTCGAAAAGCCGGTCAAACACGCCCAACCCGCCGGGGATGAAAATATAGAAGAAATCATCCGCCATGTACGCCAGCGGTTCGATGATCAAATAGGCGATATAGGGCAGCACGCCCGCCAGCAGGATGGTGGCAATAATCGAGAGCGTCCCGCCGGAGACCATCATCAGCGCCATCTGCCGCCAACTGACCGGCCAGCCCAGCCGCCGGTAGGCATACGCCAGCGCCGCAAAGACGGGCAGAGACGCGCCCAGCATGAAGATGGGCGGGAAGATCAGCCCGACCGTCTCATCCGGCAAATTGCCATTGGTGCGCCCAACGAGCAGGAGGTTGCCCACCGCCAGCACGAGGGCAAAGGCGATATAGAAGAAGAAAAAGCGCGGCAGGGCCACGGGTTTGGACTTCGCGCCCGAGAGGGACCTGACCCCGTGAACGAGCGCAGCCCCCCCGCCGATCACGCCCAGCGCCACCGCCCCGACGATGCTCAACTCGCCGATCAGGACATCCGCGCCAAAGAACTCGAAGAAGCGAATTTGCAGGTACCCGCCCGCCGCGGCAATCCCGCTGGCGATCAGGAGGAGGCCGGTGATGATGGCGATCACGGCCCAGAATTTGGAGGGGGATTGTTCGTTCATGGTTGCTCCTATCATCAGGTGCGACGCACTTGGCAAGTGCGTCGCACCTTTCATCAAAACACTTCCACTTCGCCCAGGGCGGCCAGTTTTTCCACGGCCTGCTTCCGGGCGGCGGGGTTGCCGTGCTGGAAAATGTCCAGCAGTTCGGCCACGCGTGGCGGGCGGGCGGGTTGCACTGTCGTGGGCATGGATGGGGCCGCGGCTGGCGGCTGGTGAACGACCTGCATGCTGCTGGCAACCGGGTCTTTCCGCTCCGCCAGTTGCGCCTCCTTCGCCATCCGCTCCAACTCCTGTATGCTGAGATTGCCGGGTAATTCTTCCTCCTCACCGAACCGGGTCATCAGGGTGCACGTCCCCTCATTCACCTGCTGCCCCCCCTTAAACACGCCCACCAGCCAGATCAACCCGCCGATCAGGATAAATCCCGCAATCCCCTCCCCCCCAAATGCCATGGCCAGAACAAAGGCCGCCACAGCCATCGCCAGCACCAACAACAACGCCTGTTGGGCGTGCCGCTTGACGAATTTATCGGACGACGACGCCCACATCAACAATGGAAGTTGAGCGAGCAAGGGCATGGCCGCCGCAAAGAGACTGTCCTCCATATCACCGCCGTTACCCACGAAATCCGCATAATACAGGAAACACGGCCCCGCCAATAACGGCGAAAAAAACAGCCAGTTGTAAACTTTGCGCGCCATCTTCTTGACCCGGATTTCTTCTTCCAGGGTCATCTCCGCTCCCCTTGCTGCCGGCTCCACGGGCGCGGCGCGGGGCTGGGTGTGTTCGGTGTGGTCTTCCTTCCCCTCCCGCACCATCCGCTCAAGATCCTTGATGCTTTGATCGCTGGGCAATTCCTCCTCCTCGCCGCGCAGGGCCATCAGCATGCACGCTCCGTGCTGCACCTGCCAGCGCCCCCAGGCTGTGCCCCCGATCCAGACCGCCGCGGCAAACCACAGCCACTCCTCCCCGTTTGAGTCCACCACATTCCACAGCGCGAACCCAGTTAGGCCAACCAGGATGAGCGCCTGCTGCGCATGCCGCTTGATGAACTTTTCCTTCGCCGCCAGCCAGACCAGCCAGGGAACGAGCAGGAAGACCGCCCACCCCAACAAGTCATTGTCGATCAATTCCGAGGCGACAAGGATCACAAAACCCAGCGGAGCCGCCCAAATGACCCAACCATACGCCCTGCGCGCCGTTTTCTTGATCCGAATTTCATCCACCAACTTCATCTCGTCCTCCGCGGGTAGTCAGGTAGTCGGTAGTCAAGTAGTCCTTCCATCCTTCCATCCATCCATCTTTCCTTCTATCCGCCTCATTCCCACAACTCCAGCCGCTCACGCAACTCACGCGCCCGCGGGATGATCCAGCGCTCGGCAAAAACAGCGGCCAGCAAAAGCACCAGCCCCACCGCCCCAAAGATCACCCACTTTGCCAGCGTCGAATCGCCCTGGAATAGCACGACGATCTGCCCGGCCACGTTCAGCGCGCTCCCGCCCATCCCGATCACGAACGGCAGTTTGCGCCGCTGCTGCGCGCCCCAGCCCATCATCACCAGCCCCTCCACCAGCAGGATGATGAAATACACCAGCCCTGCTGCCGCATCCAGCGATTGCACAAACGAGACCAGGAGCATGACCAGCAGGCCAAAACTCTCCAACAGCCGGGCAAACCCCGCCCGCCCGCGCCGCCGCTCAAACCAGGCCACACCGGTAAAGTAGAGCCCCGCCGGGATCGCATACAACTGCGGCTCGGGCACCTCCCACTGATAAAACATCAGCGCCGCCGCCAGTTCCAGCAGCGCCACCGCCCCGTACCCCAGCCGGTCATACCCACCGCGGTACGCCACCGCCAGGTACATCGCCCCGGCAAAAGCCAGCCCCGCCGCGGCCTGGGTGGTATGGGACAGGATAAATCCCAGGGGGATCAATGCCCCCAGTGAATTGATCCCGATCCCCAGGCGGGTGAGCGGGACCCCCCACAGGTCAAGCGAAGTTCGCCGGGGAGCTTCACCCTCAGGGGTGGCGCGCCGCCCCGCCAATTCCTCCACCACGCGCGCCGCCAGGTACAGCCCAAACCCGATCCCGGCCAGCACGGCCCCCGATACCGGCCAGCCCAGCTCCGCGGCGATCAGCCGCACCGCCAGCCCCAGCGTCAGGAAGCCGAGCGACCCCCACACCAGCGGCTGGCTCACGAGCATGACCGCCGTCACGCCCAGCAACAGCGTATGCCCGCCCGCCACGATGATCGCCGTATTCGGGTTGAACAGCGCCACCACCTGCCAAAGCACGACATCCGCCGCGGCAAAGAACACCAGCGGCAGCGCCCACGCCCGATTGCTGCGCTTCCACTGCCAGGCACCCAGCAAGCCGATCAGGAGCGTGAGCGGCAGGAAGCCCAGCGAAAGATAGGCCGCGGGGCGGCCGCTCGGTGAAATCGCAAAAGCTGTCAAGATCGACAGGTGCGCCGCCAGCAAGCCGGGGTACAGCCACCACGCCCGCCGGAACAGCCACGCCGAACCGAGATACAGCGCACCCGCCAGCCCCAATGCCCAGGCCAGCGCCGTCAAATCCCCGCGGGCGATAAAGACCATGCTGAGGCTGAGCGCATAAGCCAGCGAGTAAAAGGGCATCGCCGGATGCGTGAAAAGATGAGCCAACAAACCTAGCCTTTGGTTCCCCCCCTCTTCCCCTCCGCCCCTCTTCCCCTCCTCCAGCAATAAAGGTTTCCCGTGGAAAAACACCCGCCCCGCGCCAATCGCAACCAAAATCAGCGGCAGCCAGCCCACGCCGTACCAGTCCGGCACAAGATCGGTATAGGTCATGCCGAGATAATAGGGCACCGCCGCCAACCAGACCGCCGGGTAGAGGAACACGCTCTCCCGGAACAGCCACGCCGACAGCGCATACAGCACGACTCCCAGCGGGTAGATGACCAGCGCCAGCGGGCGATCCGCACTCGCCGCCGCCAGCGCCACCGCGCTCAACAGGTATCCCGGTCCCAAAAACGCCGCCGCAAACGAAGACACCGCGTTCCCATGAGTTCCCCCGAGTTCCGACGAGCGATAGCCGTTCCCCCGAGCACCCATGAAAAGACGCCCCACTCCAAAATACAGGAATCCCAGCCCCATAAAAATCCCCGCGACCCACGGCGCCGGCGTGCCCCCCAGGTTGTAATCCACCCCCATCAGGCTGATCACGGGAACGAGTACCGTGGACAGGAACAGCCACGCCGCCTGCCGGAAGATGTACGCCGAGACCGCATAGACGACCACGTTGAGCGAGAGCACGTAGATCGCCAACAGCGGGTCGGCAAAGGAGACCATCGCCCCCACCGCTGTCAGCAGGTAGCCGGTGATAAACAGCGGCCAGCCATAGGCCTCATCCGTCCGCCGCGCCGCCAGCCCAAAGGCCACGTAGAGCGGGGCCGTGAGCGCCAGCGCCAGCCCGCGCCATTCCAGCGGGACTTCGTTATGGGCCAGCAAGACCATCAGCCAGACCGGGAAGGCGATGGCAGCCGCCCAGAGGAAGCCCGTGCGCACAGCGCCCTGTGTGAGCGCGCCCGCCTTCACAAACAACCCGGTGAAATCATCCCAGGTGTTGTGCCAGCCAAAATGCACCGCGGCATGAGACAGCACGGCCAGCGCAATCCCCACCCCCAGCACGTAGAGATGGACGAGCGGATTGGGCCACGTCCAGAAGACGGCGTAGCTCCCGACCACGATCCCGATCAGGTGTACGCCGTGCGCAAACCCAACCCACTTCGGCGTTGAAACGTTGGAACGTTCCAACGTTTCAACGTTCAAACGCCTTCGTTCCAGCCAATCCAGCAGGACGCCCGCGCCAAACATTGCAGCGGCAAAGGCGATCCAGGCATAGCCGAGGGCAAATTCGTAGCCAAAAACGTAGTTGGCAAAGATAAAGGTATACGGCACAAAGGCCAGCGCCGCGCCTGCATACGAGAAGCCGCGGGCGATCCATTTGTGATGCTGGTAAAACCAGCTTGAAAATGCATAGTAAATGACCGCCGCCGCCTGCACCAGCACCCAGCCAAAGAGGAGCGAGCTGGCCGCGGCCGCCCTGCCCCCGAGCAGATCGAGGCTGACGCCAAGCGTCTGCGAGAGAGCGATCAGGGTATAGAACTGCCCGGCGAGCAGGAGCGGCCAGGCATACGTGCGCTCCCGCTTCCGCAGGATGACGGCCAGCCAGAGCATCCCGCCCGCCGCCATGGAATACCCCAGCAGGCCGAACGAGAGTACCACGCCCAACTGCCACAACAACACAGCCAGCCAGACCGGGAAAGCCCAGGCCGCCAGCCAGATAAAAGCGCCGCGCACCACCCTGCCTGTCGTATTTTCCCAGCCGCCAAAGACCGCGCGCACCACATCGTCCCACGTGTTGTGCATCCCGGCGTCCACGAGCCATGCCGAGGCCGCCATCAGCGCCACCCACGCGCCGAGCGTCCAGAGCAGGGCCGCCTGCGTTTCGGGCCGCCAGAGGATGAGCGCGTAGATCAGGCCAATGTCGGCAATGGCGTACCCGGCGGCATACGGGCCGTGCGCCGCCAACTTGTGCCAGCGGCGGGTGGCCTCTGTTGCGCGTTTTTGGTCGAGCAATACACCCGCACCTGCCAGCGCGGCGGCCAGCAAGGCCCAGGTGAAGGTGATTTCCGATGAGGTGAGAGGCCGCCCGATTACATCTCCGCCAAACGTGATCCAGCCGAGGGTGTACGGGAAAAATGCAAGGGCCGCGCCCACCCACGGGAACACGTACCCCATGAGGTTCCCGCGGAATACGACGGCGGAGGCCGCATACAGGGCCACGCCCGTCCATTGGAGCAGGATAAAGGAGAGGGCGGTGAGTCTTTCTGCCGGGAGGTCATATCCCCCGAGGAGGAAGCGCATGGTCAACGGGAGGCTGATCAGCAGGCCAACCGCCATCGAAGCGTGCGCGGCGAGGGCCAGCGGCCAGGCATACGTGCGCTCAATTTTCCTCAGCCAGATGGCCAGGGCAAAAAGGCCCGCGCCCGTCAGCGCCAGCCCCAGCCACTGGAAGCCGTCCACAACCTGGAGGTGATCCAGCCAGACGACCAGCCAGATGAGGACCGTCCAGGCCGCCAGCCAGATAAATAGGCCGCGCGCCACCTGCCGGGTTGTCGATTCCTTTTTGCCAAAGAGGCCGGCGATTACATCCGCCCAGGCACGCTGGCGGCCAAAATGGACGAGTACCGCCGTGCCAGCCGCCAGCACGATCCACAAGCCGAGCGCCCACAGGAAGGAGATCTGGTCGGCGAGCGTCCAGAAAACGGCCAGCGTCGCCATGAGGAACCCGCCGAGGTAGACGCCGTGCATCCGGCTCCAGCGCGCCCAGCGGTCAAACCCGGCCGCGGCCGCGGTATGCAGGAGGCCGAGCGCCGCCCACAGGATGCCAAACTGCGCCGAGGTCAGCGCCACCCCAAACATCCGCTCGCCATAGCCTATGAAGAGGAGCGTCACCAGCAGGAATGCCAGCCAGGGTTGGAAGAAGAGCGGCCACTTGCTGCGATAAATCGCGGCGGCCAAAATGACAAAGCCGATTGCCCCGAATTGCGCAATCACCTGGGGCCACATAAGGAGCAGGTCTCCACCCGTGGTTATACTCACGATAAAGAAGAGGAGCGTCACGGGCACAGTCAGCAAAACGGCCAGCCCGGCCAGCGCCCACGCACCCACATTCAACGGCCCGCGCCACGCCGTGGTCTCACCCTTCCAGGAAGCGGGGGCCGGGGTGATGGCCGCGTTCAGCAGTTTCCCCAACACCAGGTACACCACCGCCAGCCCGATCCACGGCACGGCGTCCCATTCCGGCAGCACGCCCAGCAACGTCAGCGCCTGCCCAAAGGCCAGCGGGAACACGGAGGCCGCCGCCCAGCCAAACCACGGGTGCGCGAAATACACGCTCACCGCATACAGCACGGCGGCCAACAGCGGCACGGCCACGCCCACCCACGGCACATCCGCCGGGAACAAGCCAAACCGCCCAGCCAGTGAAGCCAGCACCGCCGCCCCGGAAACGAGATACCCCGTCACCCACAGCGGCCAGTGGTGGTTCTGCGCCGCCGCCTTCCGCCGCAGGAGCCACGCCAGCGGCACATAAGCCGCCCCGGCCAGCAGGACGTACGCGAGCGAATAGGCGTGCGGTTCCAGCCGCAGCAGCTGGAGCATCAGCCCAAAGGGGAGCAGGGCCAGCGCGCCCGCCGCCGCCGTCTCGTAGGGGCGGCGGTAGACAAAAGCCAGCGCCGCCAGCACGGCCACATCCATATAAAGCGCCGTCATCAGCGCGGCCTCACTGCCCAGGGCAACAAGCGCGGCCAGCGCGCCCAGCCCGTAGGCAAATAAATGGAATGGGAGGCGGTATTGCGGATTCTTCCGCCCCAAAAACTGGCCCAGCCCGACATAGCCCAGCGCCAGCCCGGAGATGGCCGCGCCCAGCCAATCGGCGGGGAGCAAACCGGCCCCCCAGGCCGCCGCACCCAGGAGCGGGGTCAGTGCCCCGACGGGGTACAGGAAAATCGCCGGGCGCAGGCCCCCCGGGAACCACGCCAGCCAGCCGGTCAACGCCGGGTGGCCGCCGCGCATGTTCATCCAGTTTGCCAGCAGGGAAAACGCCAGCCCGCCCCCAATCGCCGCCACGGAAGCCCAGCCGAAATACGGGTCATTCTCCAACGAGGCCGTCAGCAGGATCACCAGCGCACCCGGCACCATCCCCAGCCCCAGTGCGGCCAGCCAGCGCCCATAAGCCCCCCCACGTAGGGGCGGGGTCCCCCCGCCCGTCCCCCCGCCCGTCCCCTCGCCCGTCCCCCCGCCCGTCCCCCCGCCCGGAGAGTCAGCCGGCTTCCGCAGGACGGCCGCCCCCGACAGGTAAACGATTGCCAAAGCCATCCAGGCCCCTGTCAGCCACTCAGCGGCTTGCGGTACACCCGTCAGCCAGCGCCAGACGGCCAGCGAAAACGGCAGGACGAACGCCGCACCGGAAACGGCCACCAACAGCGGCTGATCGAACAACGGCGCATACGCGCCGAGCAGGATGGCGGCCAGCCCCAGCGCGATCACACCCGGCCAAAAACCGGTTTCAACCGCCAGACTCACCAGCCCCAGCCCCAACGCCAGCACGAGCAAGCCAAACGCGGACAACTGGAAGGCCAGCAAGTGCATCCGGCGCTGGGCAAAGTCCTCCGCCAGCCGCCGGGATAATAGGCGATGCGCCAGCATATACAACGGCGAGAGCGCCGCCGCCACCACGCCATACCAGACCCACTCGAGGTCCACCGCCCACAACGTCATCCCCACCGTAAACGCGGAGAGCGTGACGAAGATAAAGGTGTTCCAGAATTTGGGGAAGCGGGCCGCCAGGATGCCCGCACCCACCGTAGCCATCCCAAACGCCAACGCCCGCGCCAACTGGGCCACCGGGCCGGGAACAAACAGGAAGATGACGAGCACGAGCGGGACGAGGTAGGAGGGGAAGCGCCGGGCTGAGTGGGCGATCTCGCGCCACTTCTCCGGGGCGCGGCGCATCCGGTGGGACAGTTCCACAAACGGGATGCCCACCGCGGCCAGAGCCACCATCGGCCATTCGGGGCGCTGGGTGACGAGGTACACGCCCGCAGCCAGTGTGCTCGCAAGGCCAGTCAGCCCGATATAGCCAAAGAACTCGTCCTGCACCAACCGCCAGAGGGTGAAGGCGTACAGCAGGGTACAGATGATGGACGTGATCAGCCAGTACAGGTCAAACGGAACCATCTGCTGGATGGACTCACCGCCAATCTGGTAGATGGCAGCAAAATCCACGGCAAGCAGGATTTGCCCAACCCCCATCAGGACGCCGCCGGTCTGGGTGATTTTGAAGCGCCTGCGGAGGACGAGGCCGCCCCCGTAAAAAACCGTGGGGATGAAGAAGACGATGCCCAACTGGCCCCACTGGGGAATATCAGACCAATAACTGATCACGGCCACGGCGACGGACACGATCAACACGAACGCACCAAAGTACCCCAGCGAGCGCAGGAGCAGGCCGGATACGGCAGCTTCCACCACATTCTCCCACAGCTTGTCCCATTTGATGAGCGGTTCGCGCGGTTTGGGCGGGGCTTTGGGGAGTGGCGCGGGTTTGGGGGCAGTGGGCGTGGCGGGGACACGCAAAACCACGGGGGGCGCGGGCGCGGCGGCCAGCACGGGCGCGGGCTTGATGGCGGGGGCAGGCGGCGCGATGGGCTGGGGCTTTTCCCCCGGGAGCAGGTGGGTCTGGAGGGCGGCGTATTCCGCCGGGGTGATCAGCCCCGCTTTCTGCCAGTCGTACAGGTTGGTCTGGGCAAAGCGGTGCAATTCCGACGGAAGGAGTGGAGGCAGCGCCGCCAGCAGCGGGTCGTGGTGGATAGCCGCGGCCTTGCCCGCCAGGTGCTCGCGCAGGCTGAGGGCCGAGCCGGTGGAGAGGGCATTGGCGGCGATCCAGTTGGGAATGAGGTTGCGCACACCCAGCAGGAGAGCCAGGGCGCGGGCAGTGTCCGCGTCGAGGGGCTGTGCCTTGATCTGGCCGCGCAGGGTCGTGTCCAGCGCGGTGCGCCGCGTCTCCGCATTTTGGCGCAGGCGGTTCAGGGTGGTTTCGCCCAGGAAGCCGCCCTGCCCGTCGAGGTATTTGAGCAGGTATTGGATGTGCTCAAATTCCTCCAGTGTATGCCGGTCAAAGGCTTCGCCGCACTGGCCGCATTTGACGAGGGCGGTGGCGGAGACGTGGTCACAATTTGGACATTTCATGGCGTTGTTCCTTCAAAGTGTTGGGGACGAAGCCAGGCGTTCAGCAAGGGTGAGGGGCGCAAGGTCAGGCATCAGAATAAGTAGTAGAGCATTTGAAACAACTGGCCGAGTATGGTGAACAGGACGATGACGCCGATGATGATCGCCAGCCAGCCGCCACAGCCAATCTTGCGGGTGCGCACTTTTTCGCCTTCGATGATCTGGCGGACGGCGGCGGCGGCGGGTTTCACGAGGGCGGCGTTGTCTTTCGCCTCCACGCCCACCCAGTCCCAGCCGGCCTGCTCGAGGGGGATGAGCAGTTTGCGGGCGGGGCTTTCGGCCACGGCCAGGGTGACGGCGGCGGGGACATTGCCCGCACCGGGTACGGCGATATTCCAGGGGGCCACGATCAGCCCGGCCTGGCGGATGGTCTCCGTGACGGGCGTACCGCCTTCGGGGGTGGGCGCATCCACGAGGAGCGGTTCCACCGTGAGGCCGGGGATTTCATCCCGCAGGGCGCGCACGAGCAGGTTGCCAAACGTGCCGGGCATCAAATCCAGGATGGCGATCTTGATCAGTTCCAGTTCCTTCACCCGCTCGCTGGCCGAAAGTTTACGGTCGGCCCGCAGGAGCGCGCCGTGGAAGAGCCAGTTGGCGGCGGCAATGATGGCAAAGCCAAGCGCATGCGCCATTTCGCTCAACGTCACCGTCTCGATGTTCAACAGCAAGGTGAGCAGGCGGAAGACGATAAAGACGCCCGCCGAAAGCACGGTCATCACACCGATAAACAGGAAGATGTACAGGTAAATTTTACGGGCCAGCGAGCGGCGCGCTTCCGCCCCTGGCGCGCCCTCGTCCGTCGTCTGCCCCTGCGCCGTGCGGAACGGCAGGATCCAGACGATCAGCCCCATGATGATCCCAGCCACAGACCAGGCCAGCACTTCGCGGGTGTCGCCAATCAGCGCGCCCCGCTCAAACCTCTGGATGATCACACTGAGCACCCCGCCCAGCCCGACGAGCAGGGCGGCAAAACCAATCCCGGCCGTCAGGTAGCGGTAGGCCCGCAGGATGCCCATCTGCTCGGAATTCTGCCCGCCCCGGGCTTCCTCGCGGATGATGGCGGCGTGGTAAAGCCACAGGATGACGCCCCCGATGACGAGCGGCAATGGCTCGCGGATGTCCCCTTGCGAGGGCAGGTCAAGCAGGCGGCGGAAAAAACCGCTGAGGATGAGCGTACCGTTCCCGACCACGGTCAGCACGGCGACAAAAACCGTGCTGTGCAGATAAAACTTCCGCAGGGCAGACTCGGCCTCAGAGGGGACGCCACCCTCATGGAGCTTCCCACCCCAGCGCCAGAACACGATCCACAAAGGCAGGCCGATCACCAGCCGCACCAACTCATCGGTCAATTGAGTCGCGCCGCCCCCAACAATCCGGCTGCCAAACTGAACCATCACCCAGCGGATCAGGTGGATGACCACCAATGCAACCATCGTCAGCCCGGTGGCGCTGAACAGGTAGATGTACAGCCGCCGCACCGTGCCGATGCCCTGCTCGTCCGCAATTTCCTTGTCGGCCCCCACCGTCATGCGCTGGTGATAAAACCAGAGGACGCCCAAAATCAGGATGGCGATCAGGTGGAAGAGGAGGGTGTCCCCGAGGGTGTAGTCATACCTGTTGTACCAGTTGTTAATGCGTCGCACCGTACCCGGCGCGCGCAGGAGTGTGCCGAGCAGGTCATACAGGTTGGTGAGCAGGGGCATTAGGAATGCGGTCAGCGTGGCATACAGATACAGCCAGCGGGCGACGGAGTGCCTTTCGGCGGCTTCCCGGTCTGCCAGCCGCTGGCCCCACAGCCAGTGGCCGAGGAACACGGGCAGGCCGACGATGATCACGGCCAACTGGAGCGCCGTGGTCAACGGATCATTGCCCGAGATGAACAGGTTGCGCAGGAGGGCGATGACCGCCCAAGTGACACCCTGCAAACTGATCAGGGTCGTGACGTAGATGTACCAGCGTTTTACGTTATCCATGATGAGGCTCCTGTTTGGTTACTTGCAATAAGTGGAGTTATCCGTCCAGCACCAATAGAAGTAATAATCCGAGTCCGTGATCTTCCAGGTGCCGTCAATCAATTCCAAGTCCATCTCGAACGCGTAGGTATTTTGGCCGCTGTCGAGAAAATCGCCGCCGTAATAGGTGGTTTCATAGACTTTGACGGTGGCGGAAATTCCAGTCACAGTCGTTTCGCGCACAACAAGTGTCCCATCCCGGTCCGAGCGAAACCTCCACGGGTTATCGCCAATGTCGCTGGTAAACTCGTCCACGGTGGCCGGGTAATGCAGGAGGTCGGGGGAAAGGTAGCCATAGGCGCGTTCATACTCCTCTTTCCGGAGCGCCAGCAGGTAATTGAAAGCAACCCCATCCGGGGTATCTTCAGCCATGTACTCCGGCTCATCCCGGTTCAGGGTCAAGGCAAACGCCACGACCACCAGCAGGATGATGCCCACAACAATGGCGATCAGGAATTTATCGGAACTTTTCATAATGAGTCTCCTCTTGAAACGAAATCAGGCCGCGGGAAACGCGGTTGTTTGCCCCCGTAATATAGCAAAACGGAACTGCCAAAAGCCGCCGATTTAACATGTCCCCGCATATCCTGCTCCCTCCCGCCCTCCACAGGCGGTGGATGCCATTCCCCCGGGCTGGCACCTCAACCACAAACCCCATTCCCCGGATGACCCCCGCAAAAGAGTATAGCAACGATTTGTTTCAAGTGCGAACGATTCCCGGCAGGTAGAACGGGAATCATTCCCGTTCTATGCCCCCCAGCGCCAGAACACCATCCACAAGGGTAACCCAATCAGCACCCGGACAAAATCATCCGTCAAATATGGGTAGTTGTAAATAACGTTGCTGCCAAACTGAATCATGACCCAGCGGATCAAGTGGATGACCGCCAGCGAGACCATCGTCAGCCCGGTGGCGCTGAACAGGTAGATGTACAGCCGCCGCACGGTGCCGACGCCCTCCTCATCTGTAATTTCCTTGTCTGCCCCCACCGTCATACGCTGGTGGTAGAACCACAGGACGCCCAGAATCAGGATGGCGATCAGGTGGAAGACGAAGGTGTCTGTGAGGGTGTACTCATCCCTGTTGAGGTACCAGTACCTGTTTTGAAAGCGTTGCACCGTGCCCGGCGCGCGCAGGAGTGTGCCGAGCAAGTCAAACAAATTGGTGAGCAGAGGCATGAGGAAAGCGGTCAGCGTGGCATAGATATACAGCCAGCGGGCGACGGAGTGCCTTTCGGCGGCTTCCCGGTCCGCCAGCCGCTGGCCCCACAGCCAGTGGCCGAGGAACACGGGCAGGCCGACAATGATGACGACCAATTGCAGCGCCGTCGTCTCGGGGTCATTGCCAAAAAGAAGCATATTGCGCAGCAGGGCAATAATCGCCCAGGTGACACCTTGCAAACTGATCAGGGTCGTGACGTAGATGTACCAGCGTTTTACGTTATCCATGATGAGGCTCCTGTTTGATTTGAATGCGTTTCAAATAAGTTGAGAGTGCAGATTGAGCAGGGAGACATGTTTTCGTCGCCCGTATCGAAATCAAGGAGGGCGGCGGGGTTTCGATACGCCGGAAGACCACCGGCTACTCGACCAGTGAAAGACCCCAACCCCTTTGCAACACACATGGGGTTACCTGCAATATGTGTAGGTATGGGCCCAGCACGAGGCGAAGTGATAATCCGAGTCCGTGATCTTCCAGACGCCATCCATCAATTCTAAAATCATTTCAAAGGCGAGGTTTGCTTGCTTGCTGACGGTTTGGCCGAGAGAAAGGCCCGTGTAATAGGAGGTGGTTTCATAAACTTTGACGGTGGCGGAATTGCCGGTCACAGCTGCTGCGCGGACAACGAGGGTCACATTCCCAATTGAGCTGAAACTCCACGGTTGGTCACCAATATCGCTGGCAAATGTTTCCACATTGGCCGGGTAACGCAAGAGGCCGGGAGAAAGATAGCCATAGGCGCGCTCGTATTCTTCCTTCAGGATGGCCAGCAGGTAATTGAAGGCCACGCCATCGGCGGTGTCTTCGGCCATGTAATCCGGCTCTTCCCGGTTCAGGGTCGGGGTAAACGCTACGACCACGAGCAGGATGATGCCCACGACAATGCCAATCTGGAACTTATCGGAACTTTTCATCATGAGACTCCTTTTGAAACGAAATCAGGCCGCGGGAAACGCGAACGCTTACCCCCGTAATATAGCAAAACAGAACTGCCAAAAGCCGCCGATTTTACATAACCCCGCATAGCCTGCTCCCTCCCGCCCTCCAGAGGCGGTGGCTGCCAGCCTCCCGGGCCGGCAACTCAACCACGAACCCCAATCCCCGGATAACCCCGCTGGAAGAGTATAGCAACGAACGATTGCAATCGCAAACGATTCCTGCGGCCTATCTCCCCGGCCAGCGGCGGAACACCGCCAGCGCCGTCTCCCGCAAAATCTTCCGCTTCGCTTCCTCCCCCAGCGGCAGGGCATAGAAATCCTCCGCGTTTTGCGCCGGGTCCTTCACGCCCGGCCCCGGCCAGTCCGAGCCAAACATCGTTTTATCCGCCACCTTCTCCAGCCACGGGAAATACTCCAGCAGCGCCTTGGGCGGCACGCTCGAAATATCCAGGTACGCATTGGGGAACCGGCGCAGGACAAAATACGCCTCATCCATCCACAAGGGCCGCCCGCCATGCGCAATGATCACCCGCAACTCCGGGAAATCCACCAGCACATCATCCAGGTCCAGCGGGTTGCCAAACTTGTTCAGCGCGCGGGGGAAAACGGACGTCCCCGTATGGACGACCACGGGCACGTCATACTCGATGCACTTCTCATAGACCGTCGCCAGCCCGCGCAGCGCCCCACCCTGCTGGTAATCATTGGCGTGTAAATGCTGGTGGGGAGGATGGAGCTTGATCCCGCTAAGCTCCAGTTCCCCCAGGAGGTAATCCATCTCGGCGGCCACATCCGGGACCCGCCGGGGGTCAATGCCCCCCAAGGGGAGCAGCCGCCCCGGGGACTTGCGCGCCATCTCCGAGGCGATCTTGTTGGCCGCCTCATCGGGGCCAGTCACCTTCGGGCCGACATAATTCACCATCACCAGCTTCTCGATATTGCGCGCATCCATGAAATCAATCAGCCGCGCCGGGTCATACGACAGGGCGCGAATCTCCGCAAAATCCGGGCGGTAGGACATGGCGGCCACCGCATCGGGCTGCATTAGTTCCCAGGGGGAGATATGGATATGGGCATCAATAATCGGGTAAGGTGGGCGCATGGGGTCAGTTCCTCCGGGTGCGATTGTATAACAGAAACCGGGGTTTTAACAAAACCTGTGGCTTGATCAGGGCTCCCACTCGCGCTTCGACTGCGTCGGAACTTCGTTCCGCCTCCGCTCAGCGAGAATGTCTGTTTTTTGAAGGGCTTCATCCTGAGCGGAGCCCGACCTTTTTTGGTCGGGCGTAGTCGAAGGACGGGCGTAGTGTAGTGAGAGCGCACTTCAAGCGAAAGTTGATGATACACTTGCCGCATGCCCAGCCCCCGGCCCACCCGCAACGCCGCCCTCTTCCTGCTCATCGCGAGCCTCGGCATGGCCCTCCTGGCCTGGTACAGCGCCACCAACCCGCGCATCGTTGTGGAGTGGTCCACCGCCACGGAGCTGGACACGGCCGGGTTCAACTTGTACCGCAGCGCCGGGCCGCATCAGCCGCCCGTAAAAATCAACGCCACCCTCGTCCCGCCTGCACCCGACCCGCTCAAAGGCGCGGATTACAGCTACCGCGACAAGGATGTTATTCCGGGGCAAACCTATATCTACGCGCTGGAAGAAGTCGAGGCTTCCGGGAACATCAACCCGCACGGCACGATTGAGGCCACCGCCAGCCAGGGCGGGATCAGGGAGAGCCTGATCGCCCTCCTGCTCATCGGCGCAGCCTTCTACATATATTGGACAGGCTCCCGCACCACCGCAGGATAAATCCGCATGGCCCCGCCGCCCACCCTGGCCCTCACCATTGGCGGCCTTCGCTTTCAACTCCTGGCCTGGCCGGGATTGCACGAGACCCTGGCCCGGCGCTATTCCACCTTCAGCGCGCCGCCAGGTCACCCGCCCGATCTCACGCTTGAAATTTCCAATTCCATCGCCTCCCCTCAACAACCCAACGCCCCACCCTGCACCTTCCACGGCGAAAACGTCCGCTTTGACCTCCCCGGCTTCCAGGGGGGCATTGACCCCGTCGGGAGGCGCGCCACCCTGCAACTCTCCGCACCCGACCCGGCCCTGGCGGTGGATTACTTCTTGCGCGTGGCGTGCGCCCTGCTGGCCTACCGCGCCGGCGGCCTGCTTTTTCACGCGGCGGGGGTTGTCCATCGCGGGAGGGCCTTCCTGTTTTTCGGCCCCTCGGGGAGCGGGAAAACCACCGTCGCCCGCAACTCTCCCGGGGCAGTAATCCTCAACGACGACCTCATCATCCTCCGGCCTGACAGCCCTGGCTGGCGCGCGCATGGCACGCCCTTCACCAACCCCTCCCAAATCCCGCCCGCAAATGCCAGCGCCCCGGTCGCCGCTTTCCTGCGCCTCAGCCAGAGCGCGGAGGTGCGGCTGGAGCCGCTCCGCCCGGCGCAGGCCCTCGCCGAACTGCTCGCCAGTGCGCCCATCCTCAACGCCTCCCCACAGCCGCCCATCGAGCGCTGCCAGCAACTCCTGGCCGTCATCCCAGCTTACCGGCTCCACCTGCGCCCCGAGCCCTCGTTTTGGCCTGTGCTGGAGGCAATCCCTTGACGGGATTACCCGGAGTTCCCACGAGTTCCTTTGAGTTCCTGCGCATCCCGGGGGATACCGCGCCCCCCGGTGAACCCCGTCAGTTTTTTTGGGGGGATGACTTTCATGGGAATGTTGTTTACACTATGCAGGCGATGCGATCAGTTTTGAACCAAAATACTTTGAATCAGGACTATGTTCACAGAGAGGCCAGCCCGGTTGCCCTGGGTGATGATGATTTGTTCATCCTGATCGCTAAAGGTGACGAGCCTGCCCTCGCTGAACTTTACAAGCGTTACCGCGTGATGTTGTACCAGTTCATATCCTACATGGTGCATGATGCCGCCGCCGCTGAGGAGGTATTGCAGGATGTGATGCTGGCGGCCTGGCAGCGGGCCGGGAAATTTCGCGGCGCGTCAAGCGTGAAGACGTGGCTGTTCCGGGTGGCATATAACCGGGCGGCGACGTGGCTGTCCCGCCGGAAGCCGGAGACTTATGTGGATGTCACCCAGATTCCGGGCAACGATCATGCGCTGGATGAGTTGATGTTCCAGCGCTGGCAGGCCGGGCAGATTCGTGAGGCCGTGTCCCGGCTTAGCCCCAAACATCGCGCGATTATCGAACTGGTATTTTTCCACCAGCTATCGTATGAGGAAGCCTCGGAAGTGATCGCCCGCCCGGTGGGTACCGTGAAAAGCCGGATGAGTTATGCGCTCCGCCATTTGCAATTTTTGCTGAGAACGGCCAAACCAGGGATTGAATGATGAACCACGATAAATTGAACCGCTATTTTCGCTCATGGCTGCCAGCCTATTTGAATGGAAACTTGACCGGCCTGCGGGGCTGGCTGGTGCGCCGCTGGGCGCGCGACCCGCGGCGGCAGGGAGAGTTGGCCGGGCTGAGGCATGTCCAGTCCGCCATGCGTGAGACCGACGCCGACCTGGTGCCGAGGGCGGAGGTCTGGCAGGGCATCCTGGCGCAAATCCGGGAGACACCGGCGGTGGTCAGCCGCCCGGCGCGGCCCACGATCTGGGCCACCGGGATGTTGGTGATGGCGGCTGTCCTGACGCTGGTCTGGTTTGCGCTCCCGCCGGGCATTGTTTTGCAATGGTCGGTGCAGGGCGATGCACCGGAGGCCTTCCGCGTTTACCGTGCGCCCCAGACCGGCGCGGCAGATGCGGCGACGCTGGATTTTGCCCTGCTGGAGCAGGTTCCGGCCAACGCCGCCGAGGGCGCCTACCGGTTTATGGATGTGCAGCTGGTTCCCGGACAGTCGTTCGTTTACCGGGTGGAGGCCGTGGGGGAGAACGGGCAGGCATTGGCAAGCCAGGTCGTGGTGGGTAATGCGCTTGAGGCCCTGCCCGGCCAGCTTGCTATTTTGCTGTCGGGCCTGGTGATGATCTATGGGATTTACGCGGTTACCCGGCCACAAAAGCCGGGGCTGCGACTGGGTACGGGCCTCCTGGGCGGGGTATAGCATCCGTCAGGCTGGTTGCGCTAAGTTCCTACTCAAACGGAGAGAAACCAGGTTTTTTTTCGATGGTGGGAAATTCCCACATTTATAGCTTAAGAATAGCAAATATAATTCCCTTGCACAGGAAAACCCCGGTTTCTCAGGATGGGTTTTCTCTGCTTGCGCCCATGCCATTGATCGGATACAATCCCGCTCACGCACTTATCCCCTTTCATATTCTTTCCCCCTGCTGATGCGTGTGGGAAAGAAGGAGTTTATTGATGGAAAACCAAACCTCCCCCAGACCAGGGGAACGCAAGCCCCGCAAACCCTATTCAAAGCCGGAAATCATCCACGAGTTGGAATTGGAGACCCGCGCCGGATCGCCCCTGCCGGATAATAATGGCGATTTTCTTGATCTGACCGGAGCCGGCGAGTTCCAGCCATAAACGTTATTCGCCCTGCAAAAAAAGCCTGCCGTTACTGGCAGGCTTTTTTTTGCCTGGGAACGATTTACCGGGAATACCGCCGGAAGCCCCAAATATCCCGCCCCGAATCTGTTTTATAATGAATCCGAGGGCCGGATGTGGAGCCTCCCGTTGGAGGAGGGTATCTCTTATTTTGCAATGTAGTTGAGTGGAGCTGATCATGGTCCGACAATCTGTAATCAATATCCTGCTTGCCGCATCCATTTTGCTTGGCTCGGCAGGCTCTGGTTTTCTGCCAGCACAAGAGTCTGCAACAGCCGCAACTGCACCGGTTTCCGATGACAGTCCGTATCCCGTTCTCTCGGACGCCACCGGGCTGACAATTGACATTGGCGCGCCAGCCTATTCCATAGAGTCGAAAAATATTGATGGCGGGGATTATGAAGTCATCTCCATTGGCGGAGAAACAACCACCACCCAAACGCCGGGCAGCCCCAGCGTTCCGATCATCAGCCTGCTGATAGGGGTACCCCCGGAGGCTGAGGTGGAACTCTCGGTCTCGGCCTCACCGGGGGACGTGCTCCCCGGATATTTTGACCTGCCCCCGGTGCCCTCCCCGGCCCCCTTGAAAGACGATCTGACCCCCGGGGAGATGGAAACCATCCGCGACCCGGAAGCCTACGCACTCGACGGAAATTTCCCCGGCCCCACTGCCGCCATCGTGGGCGATGCCTGGATCCGCCAACAGCGCGTAATCCGCATCGAGGTCTATCCGTTCCAGTACAACCCGGCCCAGCGGACAATCGCCCGGATCGGTGATATTCAGATCAGGCTGGATTTTTCGGGAAATGTGGGCGGCGCGCTTTGCGCTGACTGCGTCTATGATGAGGGGCTGGAGTCTGCCCTGGAGCACAGCCTGATTAACTATGAAGAGGCCAGGGCATGGCGGGCGGCTCCCAGCTCGGAGGCCCTGCACGACCAAATTAAGGCGCCCACGGATTACACCTTCCTCGGGCCGCGCTATGAACTGGTGGTGGACAAGGACGGCATCTACCGCGTCACCTATGCTGACCTCCAGGCCGCCGGGATGGACGTGGACAACGTTGACCCGCGCGATTTCCGCATGGTGAACCACGGGCTGGATGTAGCAATTGAAGTCGTTGGGGAAGGAGATGGCAGTTTTGACCCCGGCGATTACGTTACTTTTTTTGGCGAAAAGTTCCACGGCGACATCCTGGAAGCGCGCTATGAGGACGTGATGACGAAGGCGAACAACGTCCAGGGCCTCCAGTCTTTTGCGCCCAATAACTGGTTCTGGATGTGCGTGAGCGGGTGCGACCTCGCCAGTTATTTTGAGCGATATACCGACGACAATGTCTATTACCTGATGGAAAACAGCGCGCTCCCCGGCGCGCGAATGACCTCAGTAAACGGGACCCCGGGGGGTGCGTCCGTCCCGGTTTATTACTATGAGACCATCCACGCCGAGAACTCGATCCAGTGGTATGCGATTGAATGGTATTCGGATGATGTCTGGTATTGGGAACGGGTGCAGGTCCTGAACACGCAGAAAGTTTACACGACCACGCTGACCGATCTGGCGCCCGGCGGGCCGGCGGCGAACATCCACGTGGAGGTCAGTTCGCGCAACCAGGACATCAATAACAGCCCCGACCACCATACCCGGTTTACCCTCAATGGAACCGTCGTGGATGACGCCTATTGGGATGGGGCCACCCGCCATACGTTTGATGAATCGGTTGCGCAAAGCGTCCTGCTGGAAGGTACCAATTCCGTCGGAATGACGCTGTTGAGTGATGCGGCGGTGCAAGGCCCCAGCATGCATTTTGACTTTTTCGAGATTACCTACGCACGTGAATTCGTGGCGCGGAATGATGCCCTGACCTTCCCGCGCGCCCAGGCGGGTACGTGGAATTACCAGATCAGCGGGTTTACCAGCAGCAGCGTGGAAGTGTACAAAGTTACCGACCCTTTCAACCCGGTGCGTGTGACCAACGTGGCGATGAGCGGCGGGGCGGGCAACTACACCGCCAGCTTCCAGCGCACGGACAGCGCGCAGGAGGCCTACGCCGCCGCCGGGGTGAACACGGGCATCCTCACGCCCAAAAAGATTGCCGCGTACACGCCGCCCGATTTCGAAAACATGGTGCAAGCAGATTATGTCCTGATTACGCACGCCAACTTTATGACGAGCACGCTGGCGCTGGCAGATTACCGCGAGGCGCAGGGCTATTCCGTCGCCGTGATTGACGTGGCCGACTTGTATGCAGAGTTCAACGATGGGATTTATCACCCGATTGCGATCAAGAACTTCCTCGCCTACACCTTTGACAATTGGGCCAGCCCCGTCCTCTACGCCACCCTGATCGGGAGCGGCAACTGGAACATGAAAAACTTTGGCAACGGCACCAAGAGTTATCACAACGCACCCCCCACGTACATGCCCCCCAACCTCGCCAAGATTGACCCCTGGCAGGGGGAGGTGGACAGTTCCAACCTGCTCGCTACAATCGTCGGGGATGACACGATGCCCGACCTGTACATTGCCCGCCTCCCGGTCAAGACGGACGCCGAACTGGCTGTGATCGTGGGCAAGATCATGGCCTACGAAAGCGCCAGCTTTGACGACTGGCATGAAAACATCCTCTTCATCGCCGATGACGTGCCGGACACAGCCGGGGATTTCATCGGGTTGTCCGAAGGTGTGATCTCGACCTACATCGATCCCGACCCCAATTACAACGCCTTGCGCATCTACGAGGATGATGGGGATGGGGTCCCCAGCGGGTACGACTTCGGCTGTAACCCGTTCAACCCATCCAACTGCGCCCTCGCCACGGCGGCTATCACCAACACCCTTAACCTCACCGGAACCCTGATCGTGAATTACATCGGGCATGCCTCGCTGGACCGCTGGTCGGCGGAGTCGATATTTTTCGTGGATAACATCGCCAGCCTGACCAACGCCGCCCAACTGCCCGTCATCCTCTCGATGACCTGTCTGGACGGCCACTGGACGTATCCCAACTGGGACAGCCTGACGTATAAATTCCTCGTGACACCCGGCAAGGGCGCGGCTGGCGTTTTCTCGTCCACGGGGCTGGGCGTAGCGACGGGCCATGACCCGCTGCAACGCGGCTTTTATGACTCGCTGTTTGAAAACGGGTACTGGGAACTCGGCGCGGCCACTTTTGAGGCGAAGCTGCGCCTGTTCGCCACCGGCAACAATTCCGACCTGATGCACACGTTTATGCTCTTTGGGGACCCGGCCATGGGGATCAAGACTCCCTACGGGACCGGCCTGACCCCGGTGAGCGGCGCGCAATCCGGTTTTTCCGGGACCTCCGTGATCTACAATTTGCAGGTGAAAAACACCGGCCTCGTGGCCGATTCTTTTGACTTCGCCTTTGAAGGGAATGGCTGGAATGCCAGCGCCCTCCCAACCACCGTCGGCCCGCTCAACCCCGGCCAGAGCGCGCCGGTGCAAATTACGGTCAACATCCCGCCCAACGCGCTCAACAACAATACGGATACCGTCACCGTGATCGCCGCCTCGCTGGGCGACCGGGAAAAGACGGCCAGCGCCGCGCTGACGACGACAGCCATCACCAACTGGGTGACGGTCACGCCACCAACTGCCGCCCAAACTGGCGATGCAGGCAGCGCCGTCCAGTATGCGGTCACCATCACCAATACCAATAACCTGGTGGACAGCTATGCCATCTCGCTTACCGGCCAAACCTGGCAAACGACAGCGCCTGTCACGGTCGGGCCAGTTGGCCCCGGAGCCAGCGCCACCTTCCAGGTTACGGTCAATCTCCCAATAAATGCGCTGGATGGCAACAGCGATACTGTGACCGTTAAGGCGACCTCGCAGGCCAACCCGACGAAAAGCGATACTTCCATACTGACCACGACCGCGCAAACGGACTGGGTCACCGTCACCCCGCCGACCGCGGCCAAGACCGGCAATGCCGGTACGTCCGTCCTCTACACGCTGACTCTTACCAACACACGCAACGTGTCAGGCAGTTACAACATTTCACTGATCGGACAGGGTTGGCAGACGACCGCACCCACCCAGATTGGCCCGCTTGCACCGGGGGTCAGTACCACCTTCCAGGTCACGGTCAACATCCCGGCCAATGCCCTGAACAACAATACCGATACCGTGACGGTCAAGGCCACCTCGCAGGCCAACGCGGCCAAAAGCGACTCCGCGGTGCTGACGACCACGGCCCAAACGGATTGGGTGACCGTCACCCCGCCGACCGCCGCCAAGACCGGGTTTGCAGGTACCGCCGTCCTCTATAATCTGACCGTGACCAACACCAATAACCTGGCGGACACCTACAACATCGCCCTCACCGGCCAGGCCTGGCAGACAATTGCGCCTGTCCAGGTTGGCCCGGTTGCCGCGGGAACCAGCTCAACTTTCCAGGTAACGGTCAACATCCCGGCCAATGCCCTGGATGGAAATACCGATGTGGTCACGGTCAAGGCAACATCGCAGGCCAATCCAACCAAGAGCGATGCCGCCATGCTGACGACCACGGCGCAAACGGACTGGGTAACTGTCACCCCGCCAACTGCTGCCAAGACCGGCAATGCAGGGAATGCCATCCTCTACACCCTGACAGTGACCAACACGCGCAACACCACAGACAATTACAACATCTCGCTCACCGGCCAGAGTTGGCAGACGACTACGCCCCTCCAGGTTGGACCGGTTGCCCCTGGGGCCAGCCTCACCTTCCATGTATCAGTCAATATCCCGTCGAATGCTCTGGATGGCAATAGCGATACGGTTACGGTAAAGGTAACTTCGCGTGCCAATGCGGCTAGGAGTGACTCCGCCGTCCTGACGACCACGGCGCAAACCAACTGGGTAACCGTCACCCCGCCCACTGCTGCACAGAATGGCAACGCCGGTGGTACGGCCGTTTACACACTGACTGTAACCAACACGCGCAACACTGCGGACAGTTACAACATCGCCCTCACCGGCCAGAGTTGGCAGACGACTGCGCCCGCCCAGGTTGGCCCGGTTGCGCCCGGAGCCAGTACCACCTTCCAGGTTACAGTTGACGTCCCACAGGCTGTCGTCTCCGGCGATTTTGATATCGTTACCGTGACGGTGTCTTCGCAGGCAGATTCGTCCAAATCGGATACAGCGGTGCTGACCACGATCTATACAGACTGGGTGACTGTAACGCCGCCGGCTGAGGCCAAGTTTGGCAGTCCTGGCGCCACGGTTGTTTACACAATCACCCTGAAAAATATTAATACCCTGGCAGACAGCTACACCATCTCGCTCACCGGTCAGAGTTGGCAGACAACTGCGCCTGCCCAGGTTGACCCGGTTGCCCCGGGAGCGACGGCTACTTTCCAGGTAGCAGTGAATGTACCCGTCAGCGCCCTGAATGGTGACAGCGACATCGTCACAGTCAAAGCAACCTCACAGTCCAATGGGACAAAAAGCGCCACTGCCCTGCTGACCACCACGGCGCAAACCGACTGGGTGACCCTCACCCCGCCGACTGCCGCCAAAACTGGCAATGCCGGCAATGCCGTGGTTTATACCCTGACCGTCACCAACACCAATAACCTGGCGGACAGCTACACCATCTCACTCACCGGCCAGAGTTGGCAGACGACTGCACCTGCCCAGGTCGGCCCGGTTGCCCCAGGAGCCAGCGCCACTTTCCAGGTCACGGTTAACATCCCGGCCAACGCCCTGAACAATAATACGGATGCCGTCACGGTTAAGGCGTTTTCTCAATTGAACCCCAGTAAGAGCGACACTGCCCTGCTGAGCACCACGGCACAAACCGACTGGGTGACCCTCACCCCGCCGACTGCCGCCAAGGCTGGCAACGCCGGCAGTGCCGTGGTTTATACCCTGACCGTCACCAACACCAATAACCTGGCGGACACCTACACCATCTCGCTCACCGGCCAGAGTTGGCAGACGACTGCACCTGCCCAAGTCGGCCCGGTGGCCCCCGGAGCCAGCGCCACCTTCCAGGTTACGGTCAACATCCCCGCCAACGCCCTGAACAATAATACGGATGCCGTCACGGTTAAGGCGACTTCGCAGTTGAACTCCAGTCAGAGCGACTCTGCCGGGTTAACGACCACGGCACAAACCGACTGGGTAACCGTCACCCCGGCCAACCAAACGAAATTTGGCACTGCCGGCAACTCCGTCAGCTTCACCGTGACCGTGCTGAATACCAACAATGCCGCGGACACTTATACAATTACACTGGGCGGGAATACCTGGCAAGTCAACGCCCCGGCCCAGGTTGGCCCGGTTAACCCAGGCGGCACCACCACCTTCCAGGTCACGGTCCACATCCCCCAGGGAGCCGTAACTGGCGATCTGGATACTGTCACAGTTACCGTGACCTCACAGGCCAACCCGTCCAAATCGGACACGGCCGTGCTTCAGACCGGCGTGAGCGGGGTCCAAATCTTCCTGCCCATCGTCACCCGCCAATGAGCGCGCCCGCCCCGGAGCGCAATTACCAGCAGATCGCACTGGAACTTGCGGGCGCGCGCGGCTTGCAGTTGCGGGTCAGCGGGGCCAGCATGCTCCCGCTGATCCGCCCGCTTGACTTGGTGCAGGTACAACCTCCGGGGGGGATGCCCTTGCGCCCCGGCGAAGTGGCGGCCTTTCGATTGGAGGGGAATGTGGTGACCCATCGGGTGGTGCGGGTTCACGGGGATACCGTTATCTTGAAGGGGGACCACGCCCGCGGGTTGGATCGCCCCATCGGGGCCGGTGATATTTTAGGCAGAGTGATGGCCCTCGGGCGGGCGGAGGCTTGGCGGCCCTGGCCGGTGAGCCGCCTGCACGGCTGGGTGGCCCGGCTAAGCTGGCGGGAGGGGAGAATTTACGAGGGTCTGCTCCCCCCGGGAACCCAGGCGGGGTTGGTTCGGCGGGTGATCGCCCGTGTGGGCGCACTCCCTTTCCGGGTGGGGATGAATCTCTTTTTATGGAGTTTGACATTAAAAGTAGCTGCTCAATCCAAGTATTAGATGTCACTGCGAGGGGCGGTTTTTGTCCCGAAGCAGTCTGCCACACGGCTGGAAAGATTGCTTCGGCGGAAAATCATTGCCTCGCAATGACAAGCGTGGGCAGTTACCATTAAAATTGCAAAGATGATCGAACTGGATGCCGTTCCCTCACACGTCCCGGAAGTGGTCGGGCGCATATTGGAAGCTGAGGCCGTGCTGGTTTACCCACAGCAGGGCAAAGTGAAGGTGCTCAATGAAGCCGGCGCGCTGCTTTGGGGGGCCATGGATGGCGCGCACACGGTGGGCGAGCTGGCCGCCGCGCTGGCCGCGCAATTTGAGGTGGACGCGGCCACGGCGGAAGCCGATGTGAGGGAGTTCCTGGAAGCGCTGTTGGCCCGCGGGCTGATCACGCTGGCGGAGCGCGCGGCATGAAAGTAAGCTGGAAAAAGGGGGCTGTGCGCCTGCTGATTCTGGTTGGGCTGATCCTCGTGGTCGCCACCCCGGCCAGCGCCGCCATCACCCTGCTTTATTTTCGGGCGGAGACGGAAGCCAACCGCATCCGCCTGGATTGGGAGACGGCTACGGAACTCGATAATGCGGGTTTCTTTATCCGGCGCAACACACAGGGCGGCAGCGACCCGGCGTTTTACACACCCATCCCCGTGATTGACGCCACCGACGGCGCACCCTATACCTTTATCCCGGCGCGCGGCGATGACCTGATGGGCGCGAAATATGGGTTTTATGACGAAGAAGTCATCATCGGTACGCGCTACTATTACCTGCTGGAGGATGTGGATACCAGCAATAGCTCTGGCTTCACCGGGCCATTGGAAGCCGTGGCGGGGCAGACCAACACGCCCACGCCCTTTCCCACGCTCACACGCACCCCCACGGCAACCAACACGGCTACGCGCACCAATACGCCCGACCCGCGCACACCCAGCCCCACCGCGAGCCGCACCCCGACCCGCACGCCCACCCGCACCAATACGCCACAGGGAGGCGCGCGCACCAACACACCCCTGCCGCCTACCTCCGCCCCCACCGAGACCCCGATCCCCTCACTGACCCCCACCCTCGAGCCAGGCGTGACCCCGCTCAACGCCACCCTGACCGCCCTGGCAATCGCCCTGACGGAATTCCCCACCAACACACCCACCCGGCAGGTGATCGCCCGCATCACGACCACCCCGCGCGCGCCCACGGCAATTGCCAGCCCCACCTCCGACGCCGGCGGGCTGTTTGAAAATGCCGATGCCGGGACGCTGGGGCGGATCGCCCTCGTCATCGTCCTTTTCCTCGGGAGCGGCATCCTCCTGACCGGCGGCATCATCCTGCTCGCCCGCAACAACGACAAAAACCAGCCGGGCTGACCCACCTGGAACCCGGCAGGTATGGCCCTCCTCAAAAAATCAGCTTTATTGACCGTATTAACCCAAACTGCACAATTTGTCATTCTGAGCAGAGCGAAGAATCCCTGCGCTGATCCGTTGTAATGAACATTTGTGGGGATTTCTCCCTCCGGTCGAAATGACAAAATTGTCCAAGTTTGAATTAATTGCTCAATTAAACCTGTTGCGAAAGTGTCTTTGTAGTAGCGACGGTTCGGCTGCGCTCACCAAAGGCTTCAGTCGCTTTCGCACTATAAAAGCAACGGCTGAAGCCGTTACTACGCAACCCTTTTTGAATAATGCAAGAGGTCTATTGAAAAAACGGAATATTTTCCTTGGCGGCGCGCTGGTCCTGCTGGCCGGGCTGGCCTTTTGGGCAGGGCTGGCCCTGTTGGCCCCCGCCGCGCCCGCTGAACCCGCCCTCGCCGCCAAAATCCTGGTGACAGAAATGGGCATCTACGAGATCACCGCCCGCGACCTGCGTGCCCTCGGCTGGGAGAATGTAGACCCCGCCAGCCTGCGCCTCGAATATCAGGGGGAGCCGTACCCATTCGTCGTCCGCGGTGAGGGGGCTGACCTGCGCCTCTATTTCCACGGCTTCCCCCCGCTGCCCCCGCTCGACCATTCCACCGCCCACAACGCCTTCTTCCTTTACCGGGATGCAATTACTAACTCCGCTTCGACAAGCTCAGCGGGCAAGCTCAGCATAAATCTCCAATCTCCAATCCCCAATCTCCAATCCCCAATCCCCAATTACCAATTACCATCCGCTTACACCGCCACCCTCCACCTCGAAGAAAATGAACACTACGCGCCGCGCTCGCTCGAAAACCACACCTGGTACTGGCGACAGATTCCCGCCCCGCAAACGGAAACCTTCGACTTCGAAATCAGCGGCCTCGCCCCTGGCGTTGGCTCGATCCGGGCCGCCTTCTTTGCCAGCACGGAGTCCCCCGCCGCCAACCCCGACCATCACGTGCGCCTCTCGCTCGCCGGGCAGGTCGTCGCCGAGGCCAGTTGGGATGGCCAGGGATGGTACGTGCTGGAAGGGAGCATCCCGGATGGGGCGCTCACCGATGGGGAAAACACGCTGACCCTGGAAGCTGTCGGCGATACGGGCGTGCCTGCTGACATCGTCCTCCTCGATTGGATCGAGATCGACTTCCCGCGGGAAGGCGTGGCCGAGGAAGGGCGGCTGGCGTTTACGGCCCCCGGGGAGGCGTTCTCTCTGGAGGGATTCCGCGCCCCCCTGCTGGTCCTGGACCTCTCCAAGCCCGGAGGGTCATTCACCCTATGGGAATCCGCCAGCCCGGAGGGCGCGTTCACCCTCCCGACCATCCCCGGAAACCGGTACATTGCCGCGGGAGCGGGCGGGTTCCTGGAACCGGTGGACATCCTGGCGGCCCAATTTTCGCCGGATTTGCGCACATTTACCGGGGCGGACTATGTCGCCATCGGCCCGCCCGACCTGCTGGAGCCGCTAGGCCCCCTGCTGGCGCACCGGGAGGCGCAGGGGCTGCGGACGCTGGCGGTGCCGGTGGAGGCGGTGATGGACCAGTTTGGTTTTGGGCGCACCACGTCGTTGGCTATACGCAGTTTCCTGGCGTTTGCCACCCAAAACTGGGACACCGCGCCCCGCTTTGTCCTGCTCGTTGGGGATTGGACGCACGACCCGCTGGGGTATACCGTCGATGCGGAACAGAACCGCCTTCCTTCCATTTTCGTGTTCACCACGCATGGCGGCGAGACGGTCAGCGATGTGCAGGTTGGCAATTTTGACGCCGACCCGTGGCCGGATGTGGCGCTGGGGCGCGTGCCTGCGCAGACGACGGAACAGGTGGCCGTCTTTGTGGAGAAAACCATCCAGTATGAGCAAACCGCCCCCACCTTGCCCTGGACGCACCGCCTGCTGGCCGTGGCGGATGGGCAGGATGCCAGCTTCGCCGGTGACGCCCGCACCTTTCTCGGATATTTTTCGGCGGGCTATGAGGGGCAACTGGTCAGCCCGGAGGCCGGGGCTGGCGAGGGTGGCTATACGCAGATTGAGCAGGCGCTGGACACGGGTGTGTTGTTCATGTCTTATTTCGGGCACGGGTCAATTACCCAGCTTGGCAAGGACGCGATTTTTACCGTCGAGAATGCCGCCGCGCTCAACAATGGGGAGGCGCTGCCCATCATGATCAATATCACCTGCCTCGCCGGGCTGTTTACGCACCCCGAGGTGGAATCCCTCTCGGAGGCCATGCTCTGGAACCCGGATGGCGGGGCCGTGGCTGCGCTCGGGGCCAGCAGCCTGACGCTGCCCGCCGACCAGGCGCATCTCAGCCGGGCGTTTGTGGCGGCCCTGCTCGCCAATCCCGGCGGGACGCTTGGCGAAATCCTGCTGGCCGCACAACAAGCCATGCCGATGGAAGCAGGGGCGGGTGCGCTGGAGGTGCTGGACACCTTCCTGCTCTTCGGCGACCCGGCGCTGGTGATCCCAGCGCCCTGAGAGACTGTTTCTTAAAAGCTTTTTTACCACGGAGCGCACGGAGATCACGGAGAAAACCTAAAAAAACTCGGTTTTTCTCCGTGCAACTCCGTGGTGAATGCCTTTTCCCGCATGCTTTAGAAACACCTTTTGAGGCTTTAATTTTTTTCGACGCGGATTATGAGGATTTTCGCGGAAAAACCGCCCCATTTTCAGCCTGACCAATTTTGAACCTTTTTTGCATTTTGTGGGACTATAAAGGTAGAGGCCATATGAAGCCCCATAAAGGCTTTTAATTCGTGCCTCGTCCCCTTCCGGGGAGTTTGTTGAAAACTCAGGTAATCCAGCGGCAGGAGTACAATCGCCCTGCCCAAACCAACTTTTTTGTAGGAGCCGTCCATGAACGCCCAAACATCCCCCCTCCGCACCAACCGTTTCACCCGCTTCATCCTCATGCTCATCCCCGCCCTGCTGATCCTGACCGGGATCACCCTGCGGGAAAACGCCGTGGCCCGCGCCGCGGTCTCCAGCATTGAGGTCACCGTCATCGCAGCCCCGAACCTGATCGTGGACTCCAACGCGCTGTCCCCCTCCACGGAACAGCCGGAGGTCGCCACCGTCATCGGGCGCTTCTGCAACCCCACGGGCGCAGCCATCACCAACGTCGTCGGCTATATCGGCGATTTCGACGTGGATGGCGACAACAACGCCACCGAGGACGACAACACCTCGGGGAATTACCCGACCAAGACGAACCCCGGCATCTTCACCGGGACGTACTCCTTCACCCACCTGGGCGCCGACCCCGACTCGTCCCGCATTATTGGGACGATCCCGGCGGGCGAGTGCCGTTACCAGTACTGGTCATTCACGTACCCGATCCTGGCCGTCTCCGGCGGTTCCACCGTCCCGGCCTGGGGGACTGATGTAAAACCCAATGACGATATGACGCTTGATTTCAACGTCTGGGCGGCGGAGGGCAACGATCAGTGCGACCTGCTCAGCGCCACCTGCGCCGAAGTCCACACCATGGCCATGCGCAACGAAATCTCCGCCATGACGAACAAGATCGAACCGAACGGCAACCCCGGGGGGCAGTGGTTCAACACGATTGATGCCACTGTCAACACTGGCGACACCGTCACCACCAACGGTATCCTCTACCGGCTTGGGCAGGTTGGCAAAGGCTTTGACAACGATGGCGACGGCACGCCGGACTACAACGCCTGGCTCCAGCCCATCGGCAATACCACCTACGACCCCAACTGCTTCCGGCTGATTAACGTCTCCGGCCTGCTCACCGTCACCCGCAGCGGCGGCAACCCAGACCTGATCATCCCCTTCAACCATGCGCTCAATATGTCCATGGATGCGCCCCTGCTGTTTTATACCGACCTGCCATCCGATAACACCGACGTGAATGGGCTGGTATTCTACGAATTCCTGGCGCTCGGCGGCATCTGCACCATCCCCGTCAGCCCCTACCAGGAAGTCGCCTCCGGCTCGGACAATGAGAAGTTCAACGGCGATTATGGCGCGGGCGGTCCTGGGCAGATCACCGTCCTTGCCCCCACCCTTGACTTCGACAAAAGCGGCCCCGTTTATGCCACCGAAGGCGGCGCGGCGCTGACCTACACCATCTTCTTTGAACACACCGGCGATGTCGGCACAAGTGATTTCGGTCTCGTCCTCTCCACCGGCGAGAGCTATCACTTTGTCATCAGCGACACCGTCCCGGCCGGCCTGCAATACGTGGGTGGCTCGGCAACCTCCAGCTACACCCCCGCCCTCGCCAACAGCTATACGATCCGCTACTCCACCAACAGCGGCGTCACCTGGACCACCACCGACCCCGGCACCGTCACCAGCACCTCCCCCAATAACCTGGTGATGATCCAATGGTGGCTGAATGAACCAGTGGTGCGCACGGAAAGCGGCTCCGTCTCCTTCCAGGCGCAGGTGCCAGGCGGCTACATCGCCGGCGGCGGCTCGCCCATTATCGAGAACTGCGCCGATGCCCGCATGAATGACGGTTTCCCGATGGATGGCGATTGTACCTATACCTTCGTCAAAGGCATCAACTCCATCGGCGACCTGGTCTGGAACGATGATGGCTCCGGGGCCGGGAGTATTGCAAACAACGGTATCCGCGAGACCAACGAATCCGCCCTTAACGGGGTCACAGTGACCCTCTATTGGGACAAGGACGGTGACGGGGTTCTCGATGTTACTGACCCCGAAATGTCACCCAGCCTCAGCGTGATTGATGGCCTGCTCGACATTGACGGCAGCGGCATGATCACGACTGCCGACGATGGCGAGTTTGAAGGCTACAACGTCATTGATGGCTTTATTGACATCAATGGCGACAACGCCATCTCAGCCGCCGATGACGGCACTTCGGTCATTGATGGCTACAACGTCATTGATGGCCGCATTGACATTGACGGCGATTCCGCCGCAGGCGCGGATACCGGCGACGACGGCTCTGTGACCGGCACCTCCACCCCCTCGAAGGCAGTCAACGTGATTGACGGCTATCTCGACATGGACGGCGACGCCGCTGCGGTTCCCGACACTGGCGACGACGGCACGTATGCCGGGTACACGATCATTGACGGACAGGTGGATGTGAACGGCGACGGCTCCATCACCACCGCCGATGACGGCACCGGCATTATCGGTGGCTTCAACGTGATCGACGGGCGTGTGGACATTGTCGTCAGCGGCACCATCACGACTGCTGATGACGGTTCGCTCAGCGGCATCTACGGCTTTGCCTACCTGCCCGATGCGCGTTACATCGTCGTCGTCACGACCACGGATACCGACATCACCACCGGCTACGGCCCCACCACGCCCAAGCAGGTCGCCGTCGCCCTCGACCCGACCGGTGCCAGCGCCACCGCCGTCAACAACCGCACCACTGACTTCGGCTTTGGCCCGTCGCTGACCCTCAACAAATACCTAATCTCCACCGACCCGGCCTACACCGCCAATGACCCGGCCTTCACCGGCGAGAACGTCACCTTCCGCATCGAACTGACCAACAACCTGCCGGGAGATGGCACCGCCGATGGCTTCTGCCAGTACCTGATTTGGGCCACAGTCGGCCATCCCGATAATACCTACCCCGTGCCGAACGGCAGTGCCGCGGGGAATGCCCAATGGCAGAACTTTGCCAACGCCCTCGGTACGCCAAACAACTCAACTGCGACAACCGTGATCGAGAATAACACCGACACCCTGGGCTTGAGCGGTTTCAACAAAGGCGATCAGGGCGGCACCATCACAGATGTGGACCTCGTCGTTTACATGGAAGAACTGGCAAACATGGATGCCACCGATGAACTCGAGTTGCATGTCTACTACAACAACTCGGACATCGGCAATTTCGTCCATGGTGGTGCAGCCTCGATCTTTACCGGGGCTGCCGGTATCCCCCTCATCCTGACCCAGGATGTGGATGACACCCTGCGCAACGGGCTGTGGACGTGGGCTGACTTTGCCGGCGACCTGACTGAACTTTCAGTAGTCGGTGATAAAGGTGCCAGCACCACCGGTGATCTGGCCCTGGATGCGGTGGCCTATCGCGTCACCACCAACCAGCTTTGCGGCGGCGCGGATACCACCATTGTCACCCTGCCGGTTACCGACACCTTCAACGCCGGCATCTTCAACTTTATCTCTGCAGACCCGGCGGAAAGCAGCACCACCACCGGGCTGACCAGCCCGTATGCCAACACCACCCGCCTCAACTGGGCCAACATGGGTCCGCTCTATGCCGGGCAGACGAAGTACATCACCGTCACCCTCCAGGCGCACACCCCCACGACCCCGACCGCCACCATCAACTATGCCGGAGTCACCAACGCCTACTTTGGCAATGGACGCCCGGTTAACAACGCCTACGACTCGGATGATGTCACCATCAACCAGTCCGGTTCAATCTCCGGCGTCGTCTGGGCGGACAGCAACAACGACGGCTGGGTGGCCACCACCGGCTACAACGGCGGCGACACCTTCATCCCCGGCGTCACCGTCCAACTCTGGGTCTGTGCCTCAGAAGTCACCAACGTGGCACTCTGGCCCGCGCCAAGCACCAACAAGGACTGCGCCGATAACGCCAATGACGGCGTCTGGCTGCTCGCTGCCACCGACACCACCGACAGCACCGGCAATTACTCCTTCACCGGCTTGCGCGATGGCTATTACAACGTCAAGATCGTCCCTGCCAGCCTCCCGGCCGGGTTTGACGTGGCCGCCTCCCAGCAGGCGGAACCCGACCCTGACCAGACGCCCACCGGCTTTACGTGCGGCACCTGCGACTGGGCTTGGAATACGGATGCCGCCAACCTGGACACCTTTAACTCGGTGGATAGTACCGGCACCGGAGATAACATCACCAACGTCAGCTTTGGCTACCAGGATAACACCGACGCCGACGGCGTGGTCGTTGGCTATGTTTGGAACGATGTGGACGCCGACGGCGTGTTTGACGCCAACGAAAGCCCGATGGCCGGCGTCACCGTCTACCTATGCCCCAGCGCCACCAACCCCTGCACCACGAGCGCCACGAGCGACGTTACCGACGCCAACGGCTTCTACAGCTTTGGCAACGTGACCCCCGGCACCTACCGCGTCGGCGTCCCCACCCCCTCCAGTATGACGCAGACCGGCGACCCGGACGTGCCCGGCGCAAACTGTATCACCGTACTTTGCGATAACCAGAACACGACTGCCATTACCGTAGTCGCCAACACCATCAGCGGCCCGTACAACTTCGGTTTCGACGGCGGCCTCACCATTGGTGACACCGTCTATGCCGACTGGAATGGCGACGGCACGCAGGACGGCGGCGAGGAAGGCATCGCAAACGTCATCGTCCGCCTCTACCGCGACTTTGACGGCGACGGCATCGTGGATGGTGGCGATACCCTGCTCCAGTCCGACACCACCGACAGCAGCGGCGTTTACGGCTTCACCGACGTACCCCCGAACCAGAACTACATCGTCGTCATCGTCGAATCCAGCCTGCCCAATGGCTACGTCCAGACCGGCGACCCGGATCAAGCGGGCGTCCCCTGCACCATCTGTGACGCCAAAGACCCCATCGCCCTCGGCACCTCCAGCGTCAGCGACTCCGACTTCGGCTACCAGCCGCAAGGCACCGCCTCCATCGGCGACTACGTCTGGCATGACGAAGACGGCGGCGGCGATCAGGATTCCAGCGAAGACGGCATTGGCAACGTCACCCTCAACCTCTACCAGGACCAGGACGGCGACGGCGTCATTGAAGCCGAAGATGCCCTCGTTGCCACCACCCTCACCCTCAATTACAACGTCATCAATGGCTACCTGGATGTGGACGGCGACGGCATCACCGCTGGCGATGCCGGAGACACCGGCACGGTTCTCGGCGTCTCCGTAGTCAACGGCCTGCTTGACCTCAATGGCGGCGGCATCAGCGGCACGGATGACGGCGAGTGGTTTGGCTACTCCGTCTTCAACGGCTTCATTGACATTGACGGCGACAACTCCACCGCCACCGACAGTGGCGACGACGCCGACCTGCATGGCGCCTACGACTTCACCGGCCTCATCGCGGGCAACTACATCGTCGAGGTGGCTCAAGCTGAGTTCACCGGGGTTGGCGATCTCGTTGGGTTGTCCCTCACCTCTACGGGTGCCGCCTACACCAACAGCCCGCCAGTCATCACCTACAAAGCCTCCCCCACCACTGGCCAGGACTTCAACACCGCCGACTTCGGCTTTGCCGAAGGCAAGATCGGTGACTTCATCTGGTCCGACAACGACGGCGACGGCACCCCCGACGTCAACGAACCCGGTATCGGTGGCGTGACCGTCACGCTCTACGATGACCTAAACGGCAACGGGAACTTCAACGGTGGTGAACCAGTACTCGCTGTCGTCAAAACCTCCTATGCAGTCGTAAATGGCGGCCAAGATGTAAACGGCGATGGCTCAATCACCGCTGCCGATGTAGCCACCAATATTGGCGGCTATAACGTCATTGATGGGCGGCTCGACATCAACGGCGACACCGCTGTAAACGGATCCGACGACGGCACCTTCCTCGGCTACGATGTCATTGACGGCTACATTGATGTGGACGGCGACGGCATCACCGCTGGCGACGCCCAGGACGACGACGCCAATACCCTCGGCATCTACGAATTCGGCAGCCTGGACGCCGATGACTACGTCGTGGTCGTCACCCCGCCGAGTGGCTACACCCTCACCGGCGACCCGGACTCTTACGCCACCAGCGGCCCGCCCACCCCGCCATGCAGCACCACCAATATCAATCACGTGGACTGCGACAACGAATACGGCACCAGCCTCTACGCCGGGCAGAAGGACTACAGCGCCGACTTCGGCTACCAGCCCAACGGCTCCATCGGCGACCGCATCTGGCTTGACCTCAATGGCGACGGCGACGATGACGGCGGGGCAGAATCCGGCATCAGCGACATCACCGTCTGGCTGTGCACCAGTTCGCCGTGTAACTCCGGCAGCGCCACCGCCACCACCACCACGGACGAAGACGGCTACTACAGCTTCGGCGGCCTGGCCAATGGCAGCTACTTCATCGCCTACGACACCGCCGATACGGACTTCCCCACCGGCCTGACCCAGACCTACGACCACGACATCGGGCTGTGCGGCGGCGGCTGTAACAACGAGAGTTCCGTGACCCTGTCCGGTACGCCGAACATGGACATTGACTTCGGCTTTGACTTCGTCGGGCCGAACACCATCAGCGGCACCGTCTTCTTTGATGCGGCCAACAACGGCGGCACGTTCAGCTCCGGCTCGGACACCCCCATTGCCGACGTACCTGTCTACCTGTGGCGTTGTATCGGGGCGTGCGGCGGCGGCGATGATATCTTCCTCGGCGCAACCAACACCCTGCCATATGCCATCATTGACGGCTACCTCGACGTGGACGGAGACACCACCACTGCCGGCGACACCGGGGATGATGCCACCGGCATCTATGGCTACAACATCATTGACGGCCAGGTGGACATCAACGGCGACGCTTCCATCACCGCCGCGGACGATGGCACCTTCCTGGGCTACACCGTCATCAACGGCTTTATCGACGTTGATGATGATAGCTCAGCCGCCAGCGATACCGGCGATGATGCCAACAAGGGCCTCTACGTCTTTGACGATCTGCCCAACGGCAGCTACCGCATCTCTGTGGATGGCGGTTCAACGCAGCTCAACGCTTACGACCCGACCCGCGAACCGGATGCCGACCCGTGCGGAACCTGCAACGGCTACAACGATGTCACCATCACCGGCAACTCCCTCAACAACGACTACGGGTTCTATGGCTCCGTGGACTATGGCGACCTCCCCACCAGCTATGACAACACTGTCCTCGGCGATGACGGCGCCCGCCACCAGATCACCGGCCCGTACCTGGGTAGCGTGGCCCCTGATGGCGAGGTCAACGGCCAGGAAACCAGCGCGGCGGACGGTGACGACAACAACAACACCGACGACGAAAGCGGCGTCACCCATACCACCAACTGGACCAACGGTGTCAATGGCGGCGTCATCCAGGTAACAGTGGGCGGCTGTACCACCCCGTGCTACCTGAGCGCCTGGGTGGACTGGGGCCAGAACGGCGTCTTCAACGGCGGGACGGAAAAGGTGCTGAGCGACTACGTCATCAGCAACGGCTCCAACCAAACCGTGATGTTCAACGTCCCGGCTGGCACCTTCACCGGCGTCGGCGGCAACCTGACCTTCTCCGTGCGCTTCCGCATCTACGAGAGCAGCACGGGCGGGCTGGCGACGCCCACCGGGCTGGCCACCAACGGCGAGGTCGAGGACTACCGCTGGAGCTTCACCCCGACGGCCATCACCCTCGAGACCCTCACCGCCCGCGCGGTGACCGGTATCCACCCGGTGGTCTGGCTGGCGTTGCTCGGCCTGCTGGCTGCGGCTGCTTTCAGCCTCTTCCGCCAGGCACGCGTCAAAGCCGCCACCCCGGTGCGCCGCGACGAGTAATCCAATCTCTTCAAACAAAAACAGCCCCGTTCATACGAACGGGGCTGTTTTTAAAAGTGACAGTCACCTCAAGCAACCACAGGTTGCCGGTGACTGTCACTTGCCCCGGAGCCAGCCATGCTCAAATTCGCCAAAGCCGCCCCCTACTTCCCCGACCCCGCTCGTGCGAAACCCAACATCACCGATGAAGACCGCCAGCGCGCCGCCGGGTCCCCGCCGCACGCCGTCCCCTTCCACTGCAAACCCTGGGTGGATGGTGGTTCCATCGGGTGGACGCTGTTCTACGGGTACGTGACCCCGGTGACGATCACCAACCCCGGGGCTGGGAAAATCCAGGTTGAAAACCTCCCCCGGTTGGCCGGGGAATCCAACCAGCCCCGGATCATCGAACAATTTGCACGCGACCACTTCGGTATTGGCTCAGGTTACACCCTGAAAACAGAACCGGGCCACATGAGCCTCCTGCTCCCGGCCAGCCACCCACCCCCGGGGCTGGAGGCCGTACCCGGCGTCATCGAGACCGACTGGTATCCCCGGCAGGTTTTCCTCGTCTTCCGGGTTCCCCCGCCGGGTACGCGGATTTTCCTCGACCATAAAATGGAACTGGCCCGCGTGGTCGTCGTCCCCCGTGAAACCCAGGCGGAATCGATGACTGCCGCTGAACTCACCGAAATCAAAACGCTGGATGCGCAATACGCTGAAGAGGAACGCACGACACCCTCCCGCTGGCAGGATGCCAACGGGCAAACGTTCACCCACCTGTACCGGGAATGGTCACGCAAATTCCGCCCGTAGGTGCCACGCACCTTGAAGGTGCGTGGCACCTGCCTAATAATGCGTCAAACTCCCATCCACCTTTGCCCGCCGCACCGCATACGCAAACATCCACAAGCTGGCCGGTAACAGCACGGCGCAAAACGCCGCCAGCGCCAGCACATCCCCGCCAACGTCTGCCCAGCCCGCCCCCTGGAGCAGGGCCAGCCGCATCGCCCGCAGCGCATACGTGACCGGCAAAACAGCCGACACCGGCCTCAGCCAGCCCGGCAGCACCTCCACCGGAAAGTACACCCCCCCGAAAAAGGTGGAGGCCGCCCCGACGGCCCACGTGATCGGGTCGCCGCGTTTCAGCGCCATCACAAAACTGGCTGCCAGGATGCCCAAACTGCCAAACGCCACCACCGCCAGCAGCAGCACAACCAACGCCAGCGGGAAATTCCCGTTCACTTCCACCCCAAGGAACAGCGCTCCCACGCCAATATACAGCGCCACTTGCAGCGTCGTCACCCCATAGCGCCAGAGCGACGAGGCCAGCACGATGTGCGCCAGCCGCGCCGGTGTCGCCAGCATGGCCTCCAGCGTCCCGGTCGTCTGCGCCTCCCGCAGCGTCCCCGCAAACCCGGTCAGCCCCACGCCAAAATACCGCTGGAACGCAATCCCCACCAGCACGAACGCAAAATAATCCCCACCATACGCCGCCAGGTAAGGCGACGCCGCCTCCCCCAGCAACTGCGCCACAAAATAAAACACGAACACGGCAAAGAATATCCCGCCAAAACTGAGCAGGAACGCCAGCTTGTAACTCCGCTCGGAGAGCCAGTTCAGACGGAGGAAGGCCGCGGCGAGTTGCCAAAATCCCGGTGAGATGGACCCGGCGGGAGTTGACTGCCGACGGCTGACCACAGCGTTGGCGATTGGCATTGTCGGCTGTCCGCCGTCCGCCGTCAGTTTGTCGAACACCACTTCCAGCGGCGTTTCCTCACGGGTGATGGATTCGATGGGGATGCCCGCGCCCCGGAGGGAATCGATGACCCCATTGAGGGCCGCGGGGTCATCGGGGATCAGCCACCCCTCGGAGGCCGGATCAGTTCCCAGGGGGACGTGACCCTCGAGGCGGGCGCGCAACCCTGAGGGGATGACCGCGGCCTGCACCCGGTAGCGCGCCGTCTCCCCAATGGTTGCCCGCAACTCGGCAAACGTCCCGCAGCCGCACACCTGTCCCTTGTGCAGTATCGCCGCCCGGTCGCAGAGCTTCTCGGCCTCGGCCAGCGCGTGCGTGGTCAGGAGCACGGTCAGCCCCTGGCGCTCCACCAACTCCTCCCGGATCAGGGTGTGGAGGGCGCGGACGGCAGGCGGGTCGAGACTGCGGGTGGGTTCATCGAGGAAGAGGATGCGCGGCTGGTGAAGGAGGGCGCGGGCGATGGCGAGCCGCTGGCGCATCCCGGTGGAATATTCCTTGAAGGTACGGTCGGCGGCGTCGAGCAGGCCGGCCTGTGCAAGCGTTTCCGTGATGCGGTCAGCGGCGTGCAGTCCATGCAGTGCGCCAAAAAACGCCAGGTTTTGCCGCCCGGTCAGCCGCCAGTAAAAACTCCGCTCGTCCGCCGTCACCAGACCGATGGCGGCTTTGATGGCGGCCTCGTCCTCCAGCGGGCAGCCGCACACGGACGCGCTCCCGGAGGTGGGCAGGATCAGCGTGGCCAGCAGCTTGATCAGGGTGGTTTTGCCCGCGCCATTGGGGCCGAGCAAGCCGAATAGTTCGCCGGGCTGGATGGCGAGGGAAACGGCGTCCACGGCGGGGGGCGCGAAAACCCGCGGGGGCAGGACCCCCATCAAGCGCTCCCGCTTCGGGAATTGTTTGGTCAGTTGATGGGTCTGGATCGCCCATGGCCCTTCGACAAGCTCAGGGGGACCTTCGACAGGCTCAGGGTGAGGTTCATTCACAGGTGAGATTATAATCAGCCGCACGATGCTTTGCCCCCATTGCCAGCACGAGAACCTCCCGGACGCGAAGTTTTGCAATGATTGCGGTACGCGCCTGCCCGCGGTCTGCCCCGGCTGTGGGGCGGAGAACCCGCCGGGGTCAAAATTCTGCAACGAGTGCGGGGAGAAATTGACCGCAGACCGCAAACCACAGGCGGAGGTGGCCCCGGTCATCAGTCCGCCGTCCCCCGTCGATCTCATGCCCGCGGCGTTTGCCGACAAGTTGCGGGCCGTGCGCGAGACGGGGGCCATGCAGGGGGAGCGCCGCATCGTGACCATGCTCTTTTGCGATGTGCAAGGCTCGACGGCGGCGGCGGGGAAGCTGGACCCCGAAGATTGGGCGGAGGTGATGAACGGGGTTTTTGAGCAGATGATCCGCCCAGTGTACAAATATGAGGGGACGGTGGCGCGGCTGATGGGGGACGCCATCCTCGCCTTTTTTGGGGCGCCCATTGCGCATGAGGATGACCCGCAGCGGGCAATCCTGGCGGGGCTGGACATCATCGCGGGGTTCAAAGCATACCGCGGGCAGATTGAGAATGAGTGGGGCGTGGAGATAAACGTGCGCGTGGGGATCAATACCGGGCTGGTGATGGTGGGGACGGTCGGCTCGGATTTGCAGATGGAATATACGGCGCTGGGGGACGCCATCAACCTGGCCGCCCGCATGGAACAGACGGCGCAGGCGGGGACGGTGCAGGTCTCGGAGGATACCTATCGGCTGGCCGCGCCGGTCTTTGAGTGGCAGGCTTTGGGGGAGATGGAGGTCAAAGGCAAGGAGGCCCCCGTCAAAACGTACCAGCCCCTGCGGTTGAAAGCCCAGCCGGGCCGCCTGCGCGGGATTGCCGGGCTGGACGCGCCCATGGTCGGGCGGGCGGGCGAGTTGGAGATATTGCAGGAGCGCATGGGGCGGCTGGCAAACGGGCAGGGGGGCATCGTCTTCATCTCCGGCGAGGCGGGCTTGGGGAAAAGCCGCCTGATCCTGGAATTACGCAATACGGAATACGCCAGCCGGCTCATCATCCACGAGGCCGCCTCGCTCTCCTACGAGGTCAGCCAGCCGTATGCCCTCTTCCAGCGCTTGCTGCGGCGCGTGTACGGCGTGAAGGAAGGCGATACCCCGGTGGAAATGTGGGAGAAATTCCTGCCCATCCTCCAGCAATTCCCGCCGGACGTGGCCGATGGGGGGCGCGTGTTTGAGGCTTTGTTTGCCGCCCGCGGGCAAACCAGCGACGCCCAGCCCGAAGGGGAAACCTTCAAACGCCAGTTAACCGAGTTGATGGGGCATCTCGTGACCCAATGGGCGGGCGAGGCCCCGCGCGTCATCATCCTCGATGACCTGCACTGGACGGATACGGCCAGCATTGACCTGCTCAAGAACCTGTACCCGCTCGTGGAAGCCACGCCCGTCCTCCTGCTGTGCGCCATGCGCCCGGAGCGCGCCGCGCCCGGCTGGGAGGCCCGCGAGACCGCCCTGCGCGAATACCCGCACCTGACGCGGGAGATTGCCCTCACCGCCCTGACCGCCGCCGATACCGACCAGTTGGTCAACCACCTGCTCCTCGTCGCCGACCTGCCGGAAAGCCTGCGCCAGCGCATCCTGGAGAAAACGGAGGGCAACCCTTTCTTTATCGAGGAAGTCGTGCGGGTGTTGATCGACAACGGGGCTGTGATCCGCGAGGATGCCGGGGCCTCCGGGGGGGCGGGCATCCGCTGGCGGACGCGGCAGGACATCGGGGAGATTGACATCCCCGGCAACCTGCAAACCCTCCTCACCGCCCGGATTGACCGGCTGGAGGAGGATGCCCGCCGCACCCTGCAACTGGCCTCCGTCATCGGGCGCTCGTTTTACTATCGCATACTCGATACCATCAACCGCGCCGTCAGCGTGGTGCAGGCGAACCTGGAGCCGCAGTTGCGTACGCTCCAACGCGCCGAGATGATCCTGGAAGCGGCGCGCCTGCCCGAACTGGAATACGCCTTCCGCCACGCCCTCACCCAGGAAGCCGCCTACGGCACCATCCTCCTGCGCCAGCGGCGCGAGTTCCACCGGCAGGTGGGCGAGGCGATTGAAGGGCTGTTCGCCGACCGGGTGGATGAGTTTTACTCCATGCTCGCGCACCATTTCGCCGAGGCGCACGACCCGCGGGCGCTGCGCTACCAGACCCTGGCGGGGGACGCGGCCTTCCGGCTGTTTGCCATCCCGGAGGCGGTCAACCATTACCGGCTGGCGCTGGAACTGGCCCAAAGCGCACCCCGCCTGGCGGGCAACGCCGACTGGCAGCATCTCTTCACCCGGCTGGGCCGCTGTTACGAACTCCAATCCCAGCACCGGGAAGCCATCCAGACCTATGAAGACATGATCGCCCGCGCCCGCGCCGCCGCCGATGCCCAAATGGAACTGGCCGGCCTGATCGTCCTCGGCACCTCCCTCGCCCTCCCCACGCCCTGCCAGGATGCCGCCCGCGCCGGGGCCACTTCGGAAACGGCGCTGGCGCTGGCCCGCCAACTGGACGACCTGCCCGCCGAGGCCCGCATCCAGTGGAATTTCCTGCTCCTCAACATGTATTCCGGCGGGATGGACATTGGCATCCCCTATGGCGAGCGCGCCGCCGAACTAGCCCGCTCGCTCGGGATGCAGGATGTCCTGGCCCACGCCCTCCAGGATTTGTCGCTGGCCTACATGGCGGTCGGCGACCTCAGGATGGGGCGGGCCGCGCTGGAGGAAGCGCGCCCGATCTGGGAGGCGCTCGGCAACCAGCCGATGATCGCAGAGACGCTCACCAATAGCGCCTTTGAGCGGCTGATGGCCGGGGAGTTTGAGGCCGCGCTCGGCTTTATGACGGAGTCTTTCCGCATCAGCGAGCGCATCCAGAACGAGTGGGGGCAGGTGAATACGCGTGTGTTCATTTCGCAGGTGTACATGGCCCTGGGCAATTTTGACGAGGCGCTGAGGATTCAGGAAAAGTACATCCCGCTGGCGCGCAAGGTGGGGCATCCCGGCTCGGCGCTGATCTTGGTGCAACAGGCGTGGACGTACGCTCACCTCGGCCAGCCGCAGCGCGCCCGGCAGTCGGCGGAAGCTGCCATGCAGGACGCAGCCTCCTTCCCGCCCTTTTATGCGTACACGCTGGCCGTCAACGCCGGGTATTTGTTGCAGGGTGGCGATCTGCCGCGCGCCGCGGAACTACTGCAAAAGGCGCAGTCGCCGCAAAAAACGATCCTCGAAATTGACATCGTGATCATGCAGATGCAGGTGGCGTTTGCCCTCGCCAACGGCGCGTTGGAGGACGCCATGCGCCAGATGGACGCCCTGCTGGCGTTGTTGGAGCGCGCCGGGGCGCGTTATTTCCTGCCGGAGGCGCTCAGTTTGCACGCCGAGATTTTGCTGGCGCAAGGCAGGCGCGCGGCGGCGTGTACCGCACTGGTGGAAGCCGGCGAGGCGGCACGGGAGATCGGGTTTCGCGCGATTTTGTGGCGGATTTTGGCAATGCTGGCGGAACTGGCGGAGACTGCCGGGGAAGCAGCCACCCTCCGGGAGGAGGCCGGGGAGGTGGCGGCTTTCATTGCAGGCCAGATCACGGACCCGGATTTGCGCGCTGATTTTGAGGGGTACGTGGGTTCCCAAGGGGTCACGTCCCCCTGAGAAGGGATTCCGCCCCCGTGTGACGTCTTCAGTCGTCAACGCAGCGGCGACAGTCGCTACTACAACCATTCATTCAAAGGAGCTATGATGAACGCAATAGAAATACACCGGGAAGGATTACGCTGGGCCTATGACCTGCTGGAAATGGTGATGGCGGATGTGACGCCGGAGATGGCGCATACCCAGCCGCCGGGCATCGCCAACCCGCTGGCGGCAATTTATGCGCACGCGATCATTGACCTGGATGCGATCCCGAACATGGTGCTGCACGGACAGCCCGCGCGCTACCAGACGGACTGGTCGGGCAAAACGGGCATCAGCGAGGTGCAATGGCAGTCCGACCTGGCGTGGGCGCGCCGGGTGCGGGTGGACCTGCCCGCGGCGAAGGCTTACGGGGCGGCGATGTTTGAGGCGGCGGACGCCTGGCTGTCCAAGCTCGATGAGGCCGCGCTGGCGCGCGAGGTGGATTTGACGGGCGTGGGGATGGGCGTGCATCCGGTAAGCTGGTGCATCTCCGCTTTGATTACGAGCCACCTGAATAACATGGCGGGCGAGATTTCGGTGTTGAAGGGGATTCAGGGAGCGAAGGGGTATCCGTTCTAGCGTGTCAGGTGATCCGGTGTCAGGTGATCCCGGAGTCGTGCATTGGCGGAGTCGAGGCTTTAGCCGGGTGTTGGAAAATTCCGGCTGAAGCCTTGACTCCTTTTATTTGCGCACGTTCCACTTAAACGTTGAACCCGGCGGGGGCGGGACTTTGGCGGCATCCTCCTCCGTCGCGGCATGGCGGCGGGCCAGTTCGAGGAGCAGGCTCTGCTCCCCCATCTCCATCGCCCAGCGGTGGTTGGCGGAGAAGAGCGGTTTGAGCAGGAAGGAGAGATTCCGCAGGAGGGGCTTCCCGGCGCGGATTTTCCAGTCGTAGGTCACTTTCACAAATTCGCCCTCCTCTGCAAACGTCCAGATGCCGCGCCCGATGAAGTCGCCCCAGGCTTCGAGTGAAAACCCGTGCGGCGGGTTGGATTCGGTGACGCGGAACTGCCAGCGCAGCGTGTACGGGAGCCAGCCTTTCGTGTAGAGGTCGATCACCTTGCCCACGCCCGTCTGCGGGTTGCCGGGTTCAAGCTCGGTGGCGCGCAGGTAGACGGACGGCCACCAGCGCACGAGGTCGGGGCCGTTGCCGAGGGTGGCGTAGATTTCCTCAAGGGTGGTATGGGGGACGTGCCAGTGGGTGATGAAGTGGTAGTCGTTGGCGGGCATGGGCGCTCCAATTTTGTCAAAGGAATTATTTTTCAGTGTAACGTTTACTCAAAGGAACTCGTGGGAACTTGTAGGAACATGCCGATTTCACATGAGTTCCCATGGGTTCCCACAAGCACCCAGCGGTCAAAAATACGACGCACACGGCGCTCATCAATTATCGATCAAATACGCCTGCACCCCCCCCGGCCTCATAACCCGGCCTCCGCCCGCAAACTGTAATTCACCGCCTGTGAAATTTCCAGCACATCAAACCCCTCAGCCGGCTGGATGACATATTTTCCCCCGGCCATATCCTGCGCCAGCAGCGCCTGCAAATCATCAAACCCTTTCCGGAAAACCTTCGTCACCAGCTTCCGCGCCACCAGGTCGCACATCTTCCGGTTCAGCCACGGGCCGCGCGCCTTGCTGCACGTCGCCGTCATCCGCGTCCCCCCCGCCGTCGGCGTCAGCCGGAAATTGATCAGCACCGTCGTCTTTGGCACCGGCGTCGTGTCCTCCGTCGTCATCTGCTCAAATGGCCGCCACTCCAACACCGTCTGCGTCGTCATCCGCCCATCCCCATGGAAACACTCAAACGCGCTCCCCGGCGCAATCCGCCCCTGCTGGCGGTGCAGGACATTCTGCTTCACCGCATCCATAAACGGCGAACGATATTTCGGGTCGGACAACATATCCCACAGCACCTCCACCGGGACGGCAAACTCCGAACTCGCCCGGACCACCGCCTGATCATCGGGAATCTCGATCCGGAACGCCTCCCCCTTGGCTTTCCAGACCGGGCCTAAATCCTGGGCCCACAGGGGCACTGACCCCAAATGTTCATATTCCTCCTCATGGGCCGTCATCGCCGCGCACACCTCCTCAATCCCCAACTGCTTGATCGCCGCATCCGTATACAGCGCATACGCCCGGAACCCGGTCTTTTCCGTAATCGAATTTTTCAGCAGGCGATGGATCAGGATTACATCCGGGCCCAGCAGTTCATCATGCACATCCAGCTTTTGGCGGGTGAACGCGCCATAGTGGACGAAAAACTTGAGATCAAGAGTCCCGATATTCGCACAGGCATTGCACTGGCAGGTATTGTTGAGCACCATCAGGTTGATCGCCGAGCGGAAAGCCACGTAGGTATCCTCGATCATCTCGATAAACGTCTGCCCGGCCAGGAAATTGTCCCGCAGCCCGTAGCTGATCACGGCATCCCCCGCCAGCCGCGAGATGATGAGCGGGGGCCGCGTGTGCTTGATCAGCAATTCCATCAGCGTTTGCAGCACCTCATGGGCATGCTCCAACTCTGATTCGCTCAGGTACGCGGTATAGCCGGTAATGTCGGCAATCAGGAAATATCCGTTTTCAGTCTTTGCCATCGTTCGCTCCCCCCTCCCCTCAAGCGGGGAGGGGCCGGGGGTGGGGTTGGGGTTGGGTCGGGTTACAAAATTGCGCTGCTTAAACTCGCCATCGCCGCATCGTGAATGTCATCGGCGGGAATCCAGGTGGACTCCGCAAGCGCCAGGCGACCCTCAACCATTTCGTTTTCAATATGCGCTTTCAGCGCGGTGTTGACCTGTTCAGCCAGTTTTCTAAAAAAGAGATTTGAGATGACGTCACTCAGCGTGCGCAAAATCACCGGCCCTGTCGCTTTGCGATAAGTTACAGTGACATGCGTCCCTTCCGGGGTTGGGGTCAACTGGATGCGGGCAAGCATGCTCGTTTTGGGTATGGGAGACTGGTTCTGGGTGGTGTATTGCTCAAAGGGCTGCCACTCAACTACCGTTTGATTGGTATATACGTTGCCGCCGTGATAACAGCGATAGATACTGCCAGGGGCTACGCGCCCCGCCGGGCGGTTCTGGATATCCTTGATATTGGAGCCCATTAACATATTGCGATATTCTTCCCGCGTCACATAATCCCAGATGATCTCCGGGGGGAGGGGGAAATCCATCCCGTATTTGAACAAAACCTGATCGGGCGGGATTTCAATTTTCAGCGTATCCCGTTTCGCCTGCCAGACCGGGTGCATATCCTGAACCCAAACCTCCACCACCCCCAGGTGTTCGTACTCCTCCCGGTGCGCTGCCAGCTTTTCGCAAAACCCTTCAATCCCGAGGGCTTTGATGGCCGCATCGGAATACAGCGTATAGGCGCGCATCCCGGTTTGTTCGGTCACATGGTTCTTGAGCAGGCGGTGCAATACGATCACATCCGCGCCCACCATCTCATCATGCCCGCCCAGCCGGTCAATGCCAAATTCGCTGTAATGGACAAAAAACTTGAGATCGAGATTGCTGATATTCCGGCAGGCATTGCACCCGCAGGTGGTGTTCAATACCATCTGGTCTATCGCCTTACGGAAAGCGACGTAGGTATTCTCGATCATTTCCACAAACGTCTGCCCCTGGATCATCCGGCCAGCCAGCCCATAGCTGATGACCGCGTCCCCGGCGAGGCGGGAGATCACCAATGGGGGTTTGGTGTGTGCGATGAGCAATTCCAGCAGGGATTTCAGCACCTCCCGTGCGTGGTCCAGCTCCGAGGCGCTCAGGTATTGGGTGTAGCCGGTAATGTCGGCGATCAGCATGGCGCCTTGTTGGGTCGATTCCATTCGTACTCCTTCACGCGTTCAGGCTGTCGGCGGCGGCTGTGCCGACCATTTCCGGGGTGATGGCGAATTTCTCGGGGAGCGGCCCCCGGCGGGCGAGTTCCCCTTCAATGTGTTGGCCGAATTTGTCCACATCCCGTTTGGCCGATTTGGCGAGCATCCTGAAAACCAGGTTGCCCATCATCCGTCCCAGCGGGGGGCCTGCGGCGCGGCCAAATACCTGGGTAAAGCGGGTTCCGCCGGGGGTGGGTTCCAACCGCACCTCAATCAACATCGTCGTCCCCTTGATCGGGATCGGGATGACCGCCTGAACCAGCGTCCGCACAAATGGCTGCCATTCCAGGATTGTTTGCGGGATAAAGGTGTCGCCGTGATAGCACTGGTATACGCTCCCAACTTCCACACGCCCGTCCTGCGGGTGGGCAATTTCCGTTTTGGTGCCGCCCGCAAAGACGTTGAAGTGTTCGGGCTGGATCAGGAAATCCCAGATTTGTTCGGGCGCGGCCTGAATTACGGTTTCCACTTGCAGGAGGATATTCTCCGGAGGAAGTTTGAGGTGTACTTTGTCCTTCCTGGCTTCCCAAACCCTGTGCATATCCTGGACCCACAGGGGCACCGTACCCAGGTGTTCGTATTCTTCCTTGTGGTACGTCATCTTCGCGCAGATGTCCTCCAGCCCCAACTGTTTGATCGCCGCATCCGAATAGAGCGAGTACGCCCGGAGACCGGTCTTTTCGGTCACGGTATTTTTGAGCAGGCGGTGGATGACGATCACGTCCGCCCCGACCATCTCGTCATGGCGATCCAATTTCTGGATGCCAAACTCCCCGTAGTGGACGAAAAATTTCAGGTCGAGCGTGTGGATATTCCGGCAGGCGTTGCACTCGCAGGTCGTGTTCAGCGCCATCAGGTCTATGGCGCGGCGGAAGGCAACGTAGGTATCCTCGATCATCTCGATAAAGGTCTGCCCCTGGAAGAAGTTGTCGCGCAGCCCGTAGCTGATGACGGCGTCCCCGGCGAGGCGGGAGATGATCAGGGGCGGCTGGGTATGTTTGATGAGCAGGTTGAGCAGGGCCGTGAGCGTCTGCTGGGCGTGTTCCAACTCGGAAGCGCTCAGGTAGGCGGTGTAGCCGGTAATGTCGGCGATCAGGAAATAACCGTGCTGGGTGTTGGACATGGGATGCTCAAGTTGGTGGGCGATGGGTGATGCGATTATAGCCCGTTCCATTTCGGAGGTGGGGTGGACTTGGAAGTCCACCCCACCCGGAAATTAGGGCAAACGCATTTGAACTTTTTCTGTCATTGCGAGGGGCGGTTGCGAGGGGCGGTTTTTGCCCCGAAGCAATCTCCCTTACCGGGTGGGGGATTGCTTCGCCGCCAAAACCCGGCTCGCAATGACGTATCCCAGCAGTTATTGATGCTTAGGGTCTGTAAATTAATAACTTCCCTCGATGTCGTTGCGAGCCGCCGCCCTTGTACTTTGGCGGCGAAGCAATCTCGGTATTTTTGAGGCGATTGCTTCGGGCAAAGAACAAAAGTGCCCTCGCAACAAAAGTGCCCTCGCAACAACTGTGTTGAATGTCAAGGCAGCAGAACCAGAAAGGTTATGCGGATGGTGTGCGCCAGGGCTGATTGGAACGCATCATGGCATTCAGGATGACCAGCAGTTTGCGCATACAAGCCG
>Ga0247727_10001017_pt1 | contig 68366 bp, 118 predicted proteins | sample WisWelCaveWW1625_FD_202498 | JGI IMG/M metagenome (GOLD analysis project Ga0247727, IMG submission 202498) | Biofilm microbial communities from Wishing Well Cave, Virginia, United States - WW16-25 | ecosystem: Environmental > Aquatic > Deep subsurface > Groundwater > Cave microbial mat... | reverse complement strand
TTCCGGCGGTGTGCACTCGCATTCGTGCAGAGCACAACCGCAGTCGTCGCACGCGCCGATCACAGCGGCGGCTCTTCGAAAGCGTACTTGAACAACACTCCCCCTGTGCAGTCGATGACTTCCAATGCGACCCGTCCCGACCTCGATCCGATCGAGGGCAGGACTGGCACGATCGTAGAAAGCCGCGGTCGCTTCGCCTGGCAGTTGGCGCCCCGCCCGCGCCCACGTGCAGTCCCACTCCCGCGCTCGCGCGATCACAGCGCGCAGGATCGCGAGACGCGCGCGAACGTGCGCGTCGTGTTGCCGTTCCTTCGCCATCTCATCCTCCTCGGGTCTGCGACCCGAGCCACCGCCCAAGCTCGCGAGCGACGAGGTCACCGCGTCGTCGGTCGACGCGGGGCTCGACGCCACCTCGCCCCCGCCACGCGGTGTATTCGGCGAGGAGGCGATGCGCCTCGATCGGGTTGCCATCCTCGATGGCGCGGGAGGCCCAGTAGAGTGTTGCTTCGGGATCCATGAAATCCTCCTGTGTCTGCGACCCGTCCTGGGGCGCAGAGCCGCACCGCGTGCGTCAGTCGTGCGCCTCCGGGTAGGCGACTTTCTCGCGGTCGCACTCCGCGAGCCACCACACCGCGCAGGCGCGCTCGCTCGCCGTCGCTGTCGCTGCCATCGCGATCGCGCCGGCGGCCTCGTCGAGCGACGACCACCGCATGACCAGTCCGTCCCCGTCGTCGAGCGTGATCTGCTCCGCCATCCCGAGGTACCGATCGCAGTGCCCACTTGTCACGATACGAACACTTATGCGCCGCGTGATCTTGCCGCCATCCAGCGCGGTCGTCAGCCTGGTCGTCGTCGTCGTCATCGTATCCTCCGTGCGTCGATGTACCAGACCACCCACGCGTCCGCCGCCGCCGCGCTCGCGTAGCACTCGACGCACGAGGCGTCGTACGCCTCGATCGCGCCGCGCCGGCCGGCGGGCTCCGCGTCGAGCGCCTCGCCGTGATCCTCGATCGCGTCGAGGACCAGCGCGCGGGACCGCTGCTCACACAGATCCCGCCACGCGTCGTGACACGCGTAGCGGAGATCCTGGATCTCGCCATCGTCGAGGCCGCTGAGGCCGCTGAGGCGCCAACCGTCCTCGCACGCGTCGAGCAGGCTGCCGATCTCCGTCGTCGCGGTCTCCTCGACCTGCGCCTCGATCGCCTGGCGCGCGTAGTCGCGTGCGTACCGCAGCATCGTCGTCGTGTCCATCTCATCCTCCTCGTGTCTGCGACCCGTCCCGTTTTCCATGCTCGGGTACCTATGCGATCCCGGTACCAGGCGGAAAGTCGAATGGTTCCGCGAAAGCGCGCAGTCGAGCGTGTCTGCGCTGACACGCGAGTGTGTCTGCCGAGGGAAACGTCCCCGCCGGGACACTCGAGCGTGTCCCGTTTGCCACGGTTACATGTAGGTGCGTGTGGGCGAAGCTCGAGCCGCCCGGGGCCATGTTTACATATATGTAAACATGTCCACTAATGGCGTGATTAGTGGACACCCTGGCACGGCGCCTGCACTACCCGTCGGCGTCCGGCGAACCCGGGCGGGAGGTAGCGATGGACACCTGGACCTGGCAGCGGACGTTGGAGCCCCGAGCCGCGCGAAGCCACGCATGCGTCGCACCCGACGAGGCCCGGCACCGCTGGACGCGCGAGGTGGCGCCGTGACCGCCTGGGTTCGCGAGGCCACGGTCACCTACCGCGGCGACGCAACGCGCGGCCTGCGGATCGCGTCGTCGAGCGACACGGCCGGGTTCCTCGCGCGATCGGGCGCGCTCTCCGCGCAGGCCGCGTGCGAGTCGTTCGCCGTCGTCTACCTCGACGGCCGCAACCGGACGCTCGGCTGGGAGGTGGTCGGGCGCGGCGGGGTCTCGAGTTGTCCCGTCGAGGTCGGGTCCGTGTTTCGCGGCGCGCTCGTCGCGGGCGCGGTCGGGATCGTGATCGCGCACAACCACCCGTCGGGCGATCCGACGCCGAGCGCCGAGGACATCGCGTTGACGGAGCGGATCGTGCGCGCTGGCGATCTGCTCTCGGTCCGAGTGCTCGACCACGTGATCGTCGCGAGCGAAGGACACTTCAGTTTTCTGGATGCCGGCTTGCTCCGGCCGCGCAGCGGGGGTGCGTCGTGATTTACGCCGTCCGCACCGATCAATTTGGGACTGTGCTCGTCGCCCGTGACAACATTCACGCTGCGCGCGTGTGGGCTTGGTCGGCGCACAGAGCGGGGCCGCGTTGTGTGGCCCGGTACCAGGCGTCGCAAGTTGTCTGCGACGTGTGCGACTCCCGCCCGTGTTGCTGCGGCCGTACGCCGCGCAGCGGGGACAAACGCCGCGTCCGGGCTGACACGCTCGAACCCGCAGCGGCACGAAACGACGGCGGAATCAGCGCGGTACGAGACGAGCAGTAGAACGGGAACGAACGAGGCGGCGCCAATGGCGCCGGGAGGATGCGACGATGGCGAGCTTTCAGGTTTTCTGGGCGATCGTGCCCGCCGGTACGCGCGATCGGTACGCGGCCGGCTACGACGGAAACAGGTTCGATTCCGAGGCGGAAGCCGCGGCGGCGATCCCGGAGTTGATCGAGGCGATCGGGTGTGTTGCGCCGGAGCACGGCGATGCGGAGGACGCGCCCGACGCGGAGGACGGAGGCGGTTGGACGGTGATCGCGGTGTGCGACGGATGCGGGGGCGATCCCGAGTACGCCGGCCCCGTCGCGCGCCACCGATCGTGCGTCGAGCGTGCGGCGGCGTGGGGCGCAGAGGACGGCGCCGAAGACACCGCGTGGATCGACGACGGCTCCGGCACGGGGCCGGAGGGCCCGATCGCGTACACGGCCGAGACGCTGCGCCGCGCGATCGACTCGACGCGATCGTGGAACGAGGCTGCGTGCAACGCGGGTGCGCTCGATCTCGCGCACTCGGAGGCGCGCGGGTGCGCGGACAACGTGCGCGAGGCGTACTATCTCGCGTACGGGCGGGCCGCCGAGGCGGCGGCTCGGGAGTACCTCGCCGATCTCGTCGCGGAAGCGGCGGAGGCGGCGGAGGCGGCGGAGGCGGAGGTGGTGTCGTGACCGCCCTCTTCACCCTCCGCGGCACAACCGCGACTCTCGATCGCGTCAAGGCGAGCGTGTCGCCGGGCCTCGCCGGCCTCACCGTCACGATCGACGGCAAGCGCAACAAAGCCGCGAGCCGCGAGCACGCGATCCGCGTCCGCGCCGCCCTCGACGCGCTTGGCGTCAAGCTCGATCGCGAGATCCGCGTCACGCTGCCGCCCGAACGCTCGTCGGCGGGCGATCTCGCGATTGCGGCGGCCGTGCTCGACGCGATCGGCAACATCCCAGCCCCCGCGGGGCTGCTCGTCGGCGAGCTGTCGCTTGGGGGCGAGCTTCGAGCCGCGCGCGGCGTCATCCCGGCGATCCGCGCCGCAGAGCGGGAGGGCCTGCCGTGGGTTGTGGTCCCGCTCGACAATCGAGACGAGGCGCAGTGCGCGGTCCGAGCCGGCGTGACGATCCCGATCTACCTCGCGCGGCGGCTCGTCGACGTCCGAGACTTCCTCCGTGGCTTCCTGTCGGCGCTCGAGATCGCAACGGCGGGAGATCCGTCGCTCATCTCGTCGGATCTCGCGTGGCAGGACGTGCCAGCGAGCTGCGCGGACGCGGCCGAGCAGATCGTCAAGGCCGTCAACGACGGCGCGAAGGTGCTCCTACTCGTCGGCCCGCCAGGGTCGGGCAAGACGATGATCGCGCGACGGATCACGAGCATCCTTCCGTCGCCGACGATCGCCGAGCGGCTCGAGATCGACACGATTGCGAGCGCGGCCGGGCTCGGGATCCCCGCGACGGAGCGGCCGTTCCGCGCCCCGCACCACACCGTGAGCGCCGGTGCGCTCATCGGCGGGGGCGATCCGGTGCGGCCTGGCGAGGTCACGCTTGCGCACGGTGGTGTCCTCTTCCTTGACGAGATCGCCGAGTATCGACGCGACGCGCTCGAGGCGCTTGCGACGACGATCAGGCGCGGAACCGCCAGGATCGCGCGGACGGACGGGACCGTCGAGATGCCTGCGGAGCCGGCCGTCGTCGTACTCGCGGCGAGCCCGTGTCCGTGTGGCTACCACGGGACCGTGCGGCGTGTGTGCACGTGCTCGCCGGAGCGGATCACGCGACATGAGGCCGCGCTCGAGGCGGTTCGCGCGAAGTTCAATGCAGTTCGGATCGAAGTGCCGGAATACTCGCGACGCGCGGATGCGTCGTTGACGGGAGGGTGAGAACGTGACTACCTTGACCGAGCGTCCCCAAACGCTGACCGTCGGGTCCTACGTGGCGGCCGTCTCTCGCGAGGCGCCGGGACCTTGGGGAGTCGAGACGACTTGGACGATCACCCGGGAGGGCGTCGAAGTCGGGCAGATGTTCCAGGGCGGCGGGGGCTACGGCGAGCGTCCGCATTGCTCGATATCCAAGCTCGTTTGGTCCGGAGAGATGCCGGCGCGCTCGTGGGATCCGAGGTCGCCCGAGTACGGCCTCTGTTTCGACATCGGGCCGCAGGACACGCGTGAGTTGGCACTGGCCGAGTTTGGGCGCCGGGCTGATCGGCTGATTGCGTGGCGCGCTGCGCGGACGGGAGGATGAGACCGTGATCGATCTCGACGCACGCGGACTTCACGGCGGCGCCGTGAACGACCTTCTGACGATCGCCCTCTCGGCCGCCGTCCCGCTCCGCGTCGAGGAGTTCAAGCGCCGTCCGTGGTCCGAGCTGCAAACTCGCGCCGCCGAGTGCGCGCAGATCGTCGCCGAGAAGGGCGACATCATCCAGTACCGGAGCAAGAAGAAGGGCGAGACGGCCAAGGCGTTCAACGCGCTGGCGGAAGGCTTGGCGATCGGCGCGTTCGCGCCGGGCGGGATCCGATTTGCCGGCCTGCACTTTCAGGCGGAGCACCCGGAGATGAAGCGATGAAGACTCGCGAACAACTGCACGACGAAGCGATGGCGCACCATGTCCGCGGGTACGAGCACATGCGCGCGGCACACCTTGCGCACGCGGCCGAACACGAGACAGAGGCGCGGCTCGCGCTCCTCCAAGGCGACCACAAGCGCGTCGGGCACTGCACAGGGCGCGCGAGGTTCTATCACGACCTCGCCGACGACTACGCCACGATGCTGGCAGGGAGACGAACGTGAAAACGATCCTCCTCGTCGAAGACGACCCCGCCACCGCCCGAGCCCTCGTGCGCCTGCTCGGCGACTACGGCCGCGTGCAGCACGCTGGGAGCCTCTCCGAGGCCCGGGTGCGCCTGCTCTACGGCCCAAAGGTGGACCTCGTGGTGACGGACTGGCGCTTCCCAGCCGAACCGAGCGGACCGGAGCTTGAAGGGGCTGGGGTGCGGGTGCTCGCGTACGCGCGCCAGGTGAAGGCGCCCGCCGTCGTGTTCTCGGGAAGCGAGCAGCCGGCGGAGGGCGTGCCGTGGGTCGTGAAGGGGGACGTGGACGGGTTGCGGGCGGCTGTGAGAGAGGAGCTTGACCGATGACGACGAACCAGAAGGCAATCCTTCGCGATCTTCGCGCGGCGTGGAAACTCATCGCGAGCAAGAAGCGCTGGACGCAAGACGCGTACGCGCGCACGAAGACCGGCCGCGCGTGCACAGCGCGCAGCGAGTATGCTGTGCAGTGGTGCGCGACAGGCGCCCTAGACCGGATCGACGCCTCGCACGCCACATTCGAGCTTCTGCGCGGGGTCGCTGGTGCCAGAGTCGAGATGATCAACGACTTGGACGGTTACGCCGCTGTTCGCAAGCTCTACGCAGAGGCGATCAAGTGCGCGAGGAGCGTCCGAGCGAAACAGCGGGCTGGACTGTGACCGCCTGGTACGCATCCGGCGGCGGCATCGCGCAGGCGGGGCCGTTCGCGACCGAACACGAAGCGCGAGAAGCGTTCCGGTTGACGGAGGAGGCTCGGGGGCGACAGAGACGCGAGCGGGGGACGGCGTCGCCGTACCCGTGGGATTTGGTTGTGTGGCCGGACGACGCAGCGAGGACTCGCCCTCCGAAGGGGGCCCAGAGTAGCCCGGAACCGACTACCCAAGGAGACCGACGATGACGACCTTGAAAGACATCCCCGCCTACGTCCAACGCCTCACCGAGGCGTGGCTCTCGGCACCCAACGACTCAACCGAGGAAGAGCTGCTCTCCGAGGCGTGCGACATCGCGTACGCTCGGCACGGCCTCCAAGACGCCGACGTGTCCGCGCTCGTGCAGGACGGGCCCGGCTTCAAGGCGTGCTCCGATCTCAACGACGAAGAGACGGTGCAGCACGACACGTGGGCCGAGGCGGGCGGGTACGATGCGCTTGAGGAAGAAGCCGGGCAAGGGGACGACATCCGATGACCGCGCGCGTCGAGCGGCAGCGCAAAAGCGGAAGTGCCGCGCCTAGCGCGAGAACGCGACGATCGCCCCGACCGTCCCGCCGATGATGAGCCCGGCGACGAGCCCGACAGCGATCGGCATCACCTTGCCGCGTCGTTCGAGCGCCTTCACTTCGGCGGCAACGGCCGGCGCGAGTCTGCGCGCCCATTCGTCGTAGCTCGTACGTATGAAGTGCACGCCGTCCCGGGCGTGCTGGAGGTCCGCGGTCATCGGCCGCGCATCGATCCACGGCACACCGCGCCCGTCGAAGTAGAGCGACTGGACGTTGGCCACGGCCTCGTGGCGGCGTCCTACTTCAGCGTCCGTGGCGTGCGGCGGCCCGATCCAAACGATCGAGGCGCCTGCGGCCTTCGCCTTGGTGACGAACTCGCCGAGCCGACGCTCGTACTCGCTGCCGCTCGTGGTCACCGAATCGTTTGCGCCCAGTTCGACGACGAGCACCGTCGGCCGATGGACTTCGAGGATGCGGTCGAGCCGGCCCTCGTCGAGGTACCAGCGGACGCCCTTACCGCGCGTCGCGTGGATGGCGACGGGCTCGAGACCCGCGGCGCGCAGGCCGTCGATGAGGCCGGGGGCGAGCCCGGCTTCTTCCATGTGCGAGTCGCCGACGAGTACGAGTCTCACGAGTCCAGCCCTTCGATCTTCACGATTACCGCCGCCGCACCGATTGCCAATCCGACGCTCAAAGCCGCGCTGGCAGCGAATATGCCAGCGGCTTTGAGCCAAAATTCGACAGGCCGCGGGTGCTCTGGCGGGCTGATTCCGTCACTCACGGCCAGCGCACCGACGCTAAGCCCGGTCGCCCCCGCAGTTAGCAAGGCGAGGTGGGTCCAGTCGGTGCGGTCGAGCTTCATCGGGCCCAGCGTAGCGCAACATACGTTCCGCCGACAACCGCTCCGGCGATGGTTGTGGCGAGGAGCGCGCCGCCTAGAAGCGAGAACGGATACGGCCCAGGACGCATCGCGACGCGCTCTGCTTGAGCGCGATTGCGTCGCAACGCGATGTACCATTGGTCTTGTCGACTGACGATCTCCGCGTCGTCTATGCGTGCGAGGAACGACGAGGAGACGCTCGGTGCCGCGTACTCCACGGCGCCAGGTACAGGGTTGGGAAGCAGGCCAGAGGCCCACAACGTCACGATTTCCTCGATGTTCGAGGCATCGCGGAACTCCGCCAGCTCGTCCAAGTCGTCGAAGCGTGCAGTCCGCGCCTCGGTGCGTCGCGCCATTTGTCGCGGTGTGCACGAGTTGGGAAACCGGCGGCACTTGTCGTCGTCGAGCGAATCCCACAGGGGATTCACAGGCTGCGCGTAGGCTCGAACGAAATCAGCGAAGGTGCCGAACCGGCTTCGCGGATCGGGGACGCTCGCGGTGCCGGCGACGAACGCCTGCGTGAGCGTCCAGAGCGTTGCGGCCTGCTCCTCGGCGTCGGAGGTTTCGTAGGCGACAGCTCGCGCCGCCCAGAGCACGTCGGCGCGTGTGAGGCGATAGCGGAAGCCGGGCGCGACGATCTCGGTCATCGGCGTCGGCGTCGGCGGTAGAAGCGGACCTTCATCGCTTCACTCCAGCGAACTGCATCGCCCGAATCGTCGCCCCGTGCGTCGTCTTGCTCCGCTTGCCCTTGACCGGGTACGCCTCCCAGAGCGCGTGGTGCACGAGGTGCTCGCGGAAGGGCTCGTGCTCTGGTGCGAGCGTCATCGGGTACGCGCTGATCCGCTCGACGAACGCCTCGACCTCCGGACCCTCGGGAGCGGGCGAGCCCTTCTTGGGCTTCTTGCGGCGCCAGAGCGCGATCTCGCGCGCATCGTACGTCGGCATGTCGCCACGACCGAGGAGGGCTGCGAAGAAGCCGGCCTTCGCGGCCGAGATCCCGCTCACGTTCTCTTGTACGAACGAGATCCACCCAGTGCGCGGGCCGCGGTATGCGTGCTGAAGAGCGTCGCGCTTCCATGCGAGGCCCGGGGCGTACTCGAGATCGGCGAGCATCTCGTTCGAGAAGCCGAAACACGCCGTGCGCTCGGCGAGTGCCTTCGCGGCTTTCTGATCGAGCCGGCCGCGCTCGGCCGCGTCGAGATACCGCTTGCCCTCTGGCGTGAAGAGGAGCGTCGCCATCGTGTCCTCGGGCCGGACGTTCTTGCGTTGCGCGAGGCGCTTGATCTCACGGTACTCGGGGAAGGTCTTGCAGACCGTGGCCTTGGGCAGACCGCCGCGCATCACACTCGATCGCGCGATCACGTACGCCTTGATCACCTCGCGATTGCTCGGGAGGTGTCCTTGGCGCGACGCCATCCAGTTCGCGAACGGCTTGATGTGGCTTGGGAGCGTCGTCGGGACAGGGCCCTTCGACGCGACGCGGGCTTGCGCCTCGGGGACCGTGATGAGCCGCGAACGCTCGATCGCGCGCTTCTGAGCATAGGTGCGGCCGAGCCCGACCGCCGCAGCTCCCTCGCATTCATCCCGGTACCGCTCAAATTCCGCGCGCTTCAACTTCCCCATCTCGCGCAGAACCGCCTTTTGCGAGACGCCCTTGGACTCAGGCCGGAACGCGATGAACTCGTAGGCGTCCGCGTACCGCCAGCCCGAGCGGAACTGCTCGTACGAGAGCCCGCACGGCTGCTGCGGGTACCCGAGACCCTTCGGCTTCCTCTTCGGCACGACGTGTGTGGTACACTACCACAGGCATGTCGACACCGGGCCTGATCAAGCTCTGCGCGGCCCTCGCGATCTTGTCCGTTCCCGCCGTCGTGTACGCCCAAGCGGGCCTCGAGCCCGACCCAGGCATCGCCGCGTCGCTCCTCGCCGCAGGCCCGCTCGGGGCGGTCATCCTCGGTCTGGCGTGGGCCCTCTTCCGTGTCTACAAACGGCTCGATGAGGTCCAGGAAGCTCGCACGAAGGACGCGCAGGAGATGGCTCGCAGCGCCGTCGAGGCCCACGAGAAGCTCAGCGAGGCGCTCGATCGGCTCGCTGCGGAAGCAAGGAGGCCGTGATGAAGAATGGGAATCGAGATCCATCGCCGGAACTCGTCGAGGAGATGCGTCGCAAGCTCCGCGCGGACAGAGAGCAGCGTCGCAGCAATCCAAGCCTGCCAGCGTTCAAAGTGCGCCACGACGAGGTGACGGCGCTCGTGCGCGCGACGGCGGCGGAGTGCTCGACGCTGGGTTCGCACCGCAATCCGTAGGCTCGATCGCGGGCGCGGTCACGGCCGGTCGCCTGAGACGACGATGCGGCTGTGGTGTTCGCCGAAGGTGACGCCGTTGAGCACGAGCGGCTCCGCGAGCCACACGACGACGCGACCACCCGAACCGCCGTCCTGGTACTGCGGCGCCGAGTCGTAGCGGGCCCACATGCCGCGCCGTCCGCGGAACGCGCGGGCCGTAGCGCGAAACGCGCGCCACGCCTGCGACCGTGCGCGACGCTTGACGTAGCCGCTCACGGCGTCCTCGCGGGCCACGGGGAGCGCACGCGGTGCGCGGGGATCCACTCCGCCGCGCACGTCCATCCCGTCGTCACCGGTCGCGGCTCCGCGTACACGACGAAGACAAGGAAGCCCTCGTCACGCGTCTTCCACGCGAGCGTGTCGTAGTCCACGACCACGATGCTCCCGCTGCACGGTGTGATGCACGGCGGCCCTCCTTGGCCGCATGGCGGCGGTCGCCACGCAGGGTCGAAGATCGTGTTCGTGCCCTCAGCGATGAACGCGAGCAGATCGTGACGCTCCGCCTCGCGCTCGAACAGGTCCTCTTGGGTCCGCTGTTCGTCCGCCCACAGGTCGTCGCAGTCGAGGTACTGCGCGAGCGCGATCACTTGCCCCTCCGCGCTGCGCGCATCTTCTTCGCTCGCTTTACCGCGCACGTCTCGCAGCACGGTGTGTATCCCTTGCGAGCACGCGACCTGATCGGCACGATCGCCGGCTTGCAGCAGTCGCCGCACGCGCCGAGGCACATCGCGCAGAGGCAGTCCCCAGGGCGCGTCACCGCGTACCAGGCATGGTTGAGTGTGTCGAGCATCACCCGCCCCCGTCGTCGCTCGGCCGTGGGCGTGCCGCAAAGACGAGCATCGACCCGATCGCGCCCGCATCTTCCTGCGAGCAGGTGAACGTCCGCACGCTCCCGGCGCCGCAGTCGCACTTCCGCTCGACGGGGTCCGGGCGCGTCGGCAGCCAGCCCGGATGCAGCCTGGCGCACCACGCGCGGTGCAGCGAGGGCTGCTGCACGACGATCTCCACGCTCTCGCCGACGATCTCCGCGCTCGCGCCGACGAGGCGGACGGTGACGGTGCAGTCCTGCGCGGTTGTGTGCGCGTGGGTCATGCGGAGCCGGAGCCGTCGCCGTCGCCGGAGCCGGAGCCGTCGCCGTCGCCGGATCCGGAGCCGCCGCCGGAGCCGGAGCCGGAGCCGCTGCCGGAGCCGCCGCCGTCGCCGGAGCCGTAGCCGTAGCCAGAGCCGTAGCCGTAACCAGGGCCGTAGCCAGGGCCGTAGCCAGAGCCGTAGCCGGAGATCTGCGGCAGGCCGGTCACGGGGTCGATCACGACTTGTACGGGGGCGCGACGCGCAGCGAGTGCTCGCCATCCGCCGTCGTTGCGAGCACCTCGATCACGCCGACAAGCGTGATCTCCGAGATCGCCACACTGATGCGGTCGCCGCTGCGCGCGCCCTCCGTCGCGACCTCGTGCAGCGACAGCCGCCCGCCCGACCAGCTCCACAGGCGGCGTGCGTTGCGCAGCAGGGCCTCCGAGCCGGTCCGCGCAACCAGTTCGCCGACATGGACGCCCGCACTGTACGTGCGGATCACCACGTACGGCGATGTCTTCTTCGTCTTCTTCGTCTTCTTCGTTGCCATCGTTCACTCCTGTGGACCCGCACAGCGAGCCAGTTGTCCTTGGGCGGTCGTGTGAGAGGGGGTCACGGCGTCCACATGTCCCACGATGGCGAGATCGCGTCGAGTCAGAATCACGACCGCGCCGCGCGCATCTCAAGCAGGCGTGATGCCTGCGAACTTCTCGGCGCAGTTGATCCACGCGTTCATCGCGAACCACGTGCCGCCGTCGACGATCGCGAGGAGCTGTCCGGCGTACCATTCCAGGATCTGTTCGTCGTTCAGTGGGATCCGCGGGTTGCCAGGGGATACCACGTGGCAGTCTGCGCCGAGCCCTCGCTCCGCGAGCGCAGCACGAACGATCTCCGCGTGCACGCGCGCCGTCGACTGGCCGCCCGCGTCGATCGCGACAACCGACGCGCGCACGACCTCTCGCAGCCGGCTCACGGCCCCTCCATCGCGTCGGGCACGTCGCGGAGGATCTGCCCCGCAAGCCCCTGCGCTTGCGCCGGACTGATCTCCGGCAGCCGGTCGCTCGCGTGATTGCGTGGCGACCAGACCTGCCAGTTTCCGTTGCGTGCGCGGCGAACGGCACACCGCACCGCGTGGTAGCCATCGCCTTCGATGATGCCCTGCGCGAGCGCACGCATCTCCGCGCCGGTGCCCTCGACCGATGCTCCGGCAAGCCGGCCCGCGTTCTCGTAGACGACCACCCACCAGTCGTCCTCTTCGCCCCAGGCGCGTTGACAGATTACCGTCGGCATCGTCGTGGCCCGCAGCCTGGCCCGCTGCTCCTTCACGTGGCGCAGTTCGTCGAGAACAGCGTCGCGCTCCATCGCGCCCTGCGCGCGAAGGCGGCGGATCTCGGCAAGCAGATTATCCGCTGCGAGGTGCAGGCGCGCCCGACCGTACATCGAGCCGCCGTCGAGGATCTCCTCGATCTCCGCGAGGCGTTCGTCGGTGAGCGGGGCGGTCACGGCTTGCCCCTCCGCGCTGCGACGACCTCGGCCGGATCGGGCCAACCCATGATGTCGGCGTCTCCAAGACTGCCGTCGGCGAGTCGCACCGTGGCCCCGTGCAAGCGAGCCAGCACCCGCTGCTGCTCCCACTGCGCCCCCTGCACCTGCGCCGCCTCGATCACGCGCGCCCCGGCAGCGGCGCCGGAGGCGAGGGCGGCGTCGGTGGCGGCGAGAACGGCGTCTCGGAGGGGCTGTAGCCGTCGTCGCGGCGCTGCATGCCACGCTCTCTCCGACCGTTCCCGCGCCTTCCGCTCCCACGCCCATCGCTCCTCCCGCACGCACCGTGCGACCTCCGCGAGCGCAGCGGCGTGCTTGTCCCGCTCACGACGAAGCGCGAGGCCGCCGGAGTTGCAGGCTTCGATCATCGTTGCACGAGCATGCCTGGCATGTGCACGAGCCGCGTCGAGTGCCGCGAACACCTCACGTACGAACGTCGGCGCCCAGTTGCTATTCGTCGTCAGCGCCGCGCGCAGATCGGCCTCGCGTTCCGGCGTCAGAGCGCAACCGTGTGCATCCGTGGCTCGCGCGTGTGCATCCGTGGCTCGCGTCGCCTCCGCGAACGCAACGGTGGCTGCGTCGCGCTCGCCTTCCAACGCGCGGTGCCGGTCGACCATGTGCGGCCACGCCTGCTGCAACTCCGCGATGCGCGCCTCCGCGGCCTCAGCGCGAGCGAGGGCGGCATCGCGCTCGGCGCGCAAGCGATCTATCTCCGCTGTCGCCCGGTACACGGCTGCCTCCAACCCTGTCAGATCGATGTCGGTCACGTTCCCTCCTTCGCCGCGCGCCCCCGCTTCGCTGCGTATTCCGCGTCGATCCGAAGTGCGCGCTGAGCGAGCTTTCGAGCTTCGCGGTGGGCAGGATAGTTGAGTACCGGCAACGTCACGGCCCAGACCCGCAACAGCCGCGCAACCTCGCGTCCGTGCGCACGGGCAGCCTTCACTGCGGCGTTGCGAGTTTCCGGCGACCGCGCCAGACCCACGGCGCGATTGAGAGCGTGTTGGTCGGTCACGGCGTGTCTCTCACGAGGCGCAGCACGCGGGTCAGGAATGCCTTGTCCTGCCCGTCGAACGCCGAGATCGGCAACTGAGAGAGGATCCAGTGCGGCATCCGGCCGATGATCGCCGGGTCGTTGTCGATCGCACAGCGCGCGTGGACGTAGTGACGCACGCCGACTTTGATCATCGCGTGACAATGGTTACGGTGCCCGCAGAGCAAACACTTGCGACAGGCTTTGCGCGACTCGGCCGGGCCGATCAGCCCGTGGATCGAATAGTTCCTCGGTGTCGGTGTCACGGCTTGTTCCTCTTCCGCTTCTTCGGCGTGCCGTTGCACTCCGCGCACGTGAGTCCGACGCCACAAAGAGCGCCTTCGGGTGCGTTGATCGTCCACCCCTCCGGGAGATCGAAGCGGTGCCCGTATGGGTGTTCGCCCGGGGACTGCACCACGAACTCCACGTCTATCTCCGCTTCGCCGCCGCACGAGGAGCACTCGATCCGCACAGTGGCGAAGCTCGACTCGACCAGCTCGCGTCGGTCCTTGGCAGTCGTCACGTCCCCTCCTTCGCCGCGCGCTTCTGTCGCCCCTTCTCGCGGCCCTCTTCGATGATCGTCGTTGTCTTGACCACGAGGACACAGCCCGCGGGGTACAGCGTCGCATCTCGCCCCGCTTTCCACCGAGCCCCTCGGCGCAATGGCCCGCCGTTGATGCACCGCCACGCCCGCCCACCACCCCACTGCTCGCAGCAGCGATAGCGCGCGGTCGTCCGTGTGCCGTCCGTGAGAGCCATCACCCACCCACGCGCGTGAGCGCGGCGCGGAGTATCGCGCGCGCGCGTCGGTCAGCGTCTGCCGAGTCGGGCCGGTGCCGTCCGGGTCGAATCGGAGCGCATCAACCACCAACTGCGCCGCCTCCCGCAGCGCCGCCTCGCGGGCCACGGCCTCGTCGCGCTCGCGATTGCTGCCCTCGACGAGATGAAACGCCGCGCGGGCGTAGTCACCCGGAGCGCCGTCGTTCTCGCCCATCCTCAACGCCTCGCGTGCCCACGCAAGAGCCAGCGTGGCCATGTCGCGCTCGCGCGTCAGGCGCTCCACCGAGTCGAGCAGCGCGAGCGCCTGCGCGCGTGAGATGCGCTCGTCAGGCAGGCGGCACCTGAGCGCGCGGGTGCACTGCTCGTCGTGCCGATGGTGGTCGGCGCAGTGATCTGCGCTCGTGTGGTAGCACGATGCATCGTGCTCATGGGCGAGTCGTGCCCGCAGGCGCTCGATGTCAGCGGGGGTCATCGTGCTTTCCTGAGCGCGTCGAGGTCGTACCGCTCGACGCCAGCGTTCACGAAGTCCTGAAATGTGAGGTTGTCCGAGTCCATCGCGATCTTCGCGAGGCCTGTTTCGCCGTTGGTGCGGATGATGTTCGCCAGTGCGGCGGCGTAACCACGCATCCACGGATCGATCTTCTCGCCCCTCTTCACGGCTTCTCCTTCGCCGCACGCACCGCCGCGTCATCGGTTGCGTTTGTGCCACTCCCTTCGGGCTTCTTCCACTGCGGCGCGGTGCCGTGCAGGATTGCCGCGTCATACGCGAGCTGCGCCGCAACACCCGCAGGCTGAACGGTCCTGCGCAGAGACTTGGCGTCCGCCCGCGCCTCGTCCCGCTCGCGCGTCGCCTCGGCGATGCGGTTCTCGTGTCGGAGCAGCACCGCTTCCAACTCACGCAACGCGTTGTTCTTGATCTCCTCGCCCGATGTCGCCGCTTCGAGCGCGTCGAGTAGGGCGGGCACCTCGGCGATGATCGCGTCGCGAGCACGCTCCACCTGTTCGCGCGCGAGGCGGTCGGTGTACGCGCCCGCCGCGTCGATGCTCTCAAGCAGCGCCCGCAGGCGCGCGATCTCGTCGGGGGTCATGGCGTTTCCCTCGCAAGGCGCTGGATGAAAGCGGCGCAGTCGTCGCGCCAGTTCTTCGCGACGCTCGGCGGCATCGGCATCGGTGCGCTGTCAGCGCGCTGCACGATGGCACGCGCCGCCTCACGCAGTGCCGCGACCTTCGACTCGGCCTGCTCGGCGCGGGCGATGGCGGCGGCGATGCGCTCGTGGCGTCGAGGCGGGCGCAGGCGTGGTCGCGATCGGCAGCGTGCCCTTCGATGAGGATCTCGAAGTTGCGCGTCGCGGTCGCCTTCGTGGCGTCGATCGTGCCCTGCGCGGCGGCGAGAAGCCGTCCCATCTCTTCGCCGTGCTCCCGCTTCACGCGCGCGATCTCCGCGTCCCGCTCCGCGAGCGCCGCTGCGCGGCGGATGGGGCAGAGCGGGTGCGGCACCGAGAGGCGCGACACGAGCAGCATCCGCTTCGACAACGTGTGCCCGCAGGCGTCGTCGATCGGCGCACGACCTCGCATGACGTGCTCGCACTCGCCGCACGTCGCGGGGGTGGTGGGGAGCGCGGTCACAACGTCCTCGGATCGATCCGCACCATCTTCCGCCCAACCTTCTGCGCGTACGCGACGCAGTTGCCTGTTCCGCCGCTCGAGCCGTCCCACACCGCCAGGAGCAGATCGCAGGCGTTCACCATCGCCATGTTGCGATGCTGGAAAGCCGCGTTGCTGTAGCTCGTCGCCGTCACGTGGATCCTCCGTGCATGGCCGAGCAACGTCCGGTACGTCGCCTGCGATTCCCGAGGCCACTCCGATTCCTGACCCTTGAACGGAACGTACGCGTCCCACGGGATCTCGAGATCGGTGCAGAGCTGGGCGGCCCACTGGTCGACGCCGAGGGCCATGCCGGAGATCCCGAGCGTTGGGTGGAGGTCCTCCAGGTGCTTTTGGAGGGCTGCGATGACGTTCCGCCGCATGGGGGTGTCTCCGTACCCAGTGAGCTTGTCGGGACGATGCCCGCTGAAGGCGACGATCACGAGTTCTCGTGCATGCCGATGAGGTACTGGATGGCTTCCTCGTCGGTCGCGAACCACCGGGAAACCAACGTGTGCGCCGTCGGGTACTTTCCGACGATCTCCTTGCGCCGAAGGAAGATCGTCCGCTTGGAGTCACCCGCCACGAAGATCATCGGATCGTGCTCTTCTCGCTCCGCGTTGAGGCCGAGCGCAAACCCGAACTCGATCCACTGCCCCGTCCCACCCGCGTTCACGAGGAGCAGGATCGCGTCAGCGTTGAAGATGGCGTCGAGGTCGCGCTCGGCCGAGCGGATGGCGAGGTCGTCCGGGACCTCCCGATCGGTCTTCCAGCCGTTCGCTGCGGCCTCGTCGATGTCCTTCGTCCAATCGAGGGCGTTCTCGAGGCCGGCGGCTTCGAGGGCGGCCATGACGCGGCGGGGGCGGGCGAGGTCGCGGGAGGACGATGCAACGTAGATTTTCACGGTCGTGCAGCCTTCTCTACCTGTGTGCGAAGCTGTTCCAACTCGTCCAGAACGGCCGGCAAAGCACGGCGGATCTCGTGCAACGCTGCTTCACGCTCCTTGAGCGAACCCGAGGAGCCGCCTGCGAAAGCGCGAAGTTCTCGGAGCCTCGCGATGTCGACTTTCGTGTCAGCCATGTTCGACTCCTTGGATGGCCGGTTCCAACTGCTCTGGGCCCCCTTCGTTGGCCGAACACCACGCCGCCCCACACGTGACGGCCACGATCACCGACACTGCGACCACCACCGCGATATTCACATCGCGGCCCCTTCGTTGCTCCGCCGCCCTTCGCCCTGCCTCCCGCTCAACCCGCGCGATGCCCCACTCTGCCTCCACACGCGCTTCACAGAGCACGCAGCCCGGCTGGTCGCAGAGGCCTCGCAGGTCGAACGTCACAGCAACCCCGCAGCCTCGATCAGCTCCGCGAGATCGCGGAACTTGAGGATCCGCCGCAGACCCGCGTCCGTCGAGACGGCCTCGTGGAGAGCGCGCAGGACGACGAGCGACAGGCCCGCTGGCTTGCTGTGCCCGGTCTCCCAGCGGCAAATCGTCACTTGGTTGATCTCGATGAATCGCGCAAGGCGCGGCTGGTTGAAGCCAAGACGCTTGCGGAGGCAGACGATGTCGCGCGGCGTCACAACTCCTCCAAGAATTCCACAGTTTGCGCGCCCCGGGAGGGGCGGATGCGTGCCTTGCCGTCCATCAGATCCTCGCACCCAGCGCCGCTCAGGACGGCGCAGAATTAGGGGGCCCAGAGCAGCCGGAACCGACCACCCAAGGAGCCCAACAACACAACCTGTTTCGTACTCCCGAACGAATCGCGCCGTCAAGTACATTCCGACGGGACCTTGACGTAACCCCGCGTCGGCGAGTACAGAGGACGACCCATGAACCAAACGTATTTGCGAATCATCAAGATCGTTGCACTTTTCGTCGCGTTGTTCGCGATCGGGTGGTGCGCGAGCGAGGTGCACGCGCAGGGCCCGCGTGCAAGCGCGCACGAAGTCCACACCGTGAACGCGGTACACCGATCGTCTCGGCGCGAACTCGCGCTTGCACTCGCGAAAGTATGCGTCAACGAGAGCGGATTCGATTCGCTCGCGGACTGCGCGATGATCTTTCAGATCGTCGAAAACCAGCGAGCGATCACCGACGAACGTCGCGTGTGGCTCGAACGGCACTCTGCGCGCGTCCTCGGCATCCGGCCGTGCGACCACCGCAACAACTGCTTCTGGTCGCGCAATCTGGGCTGGAACGACGAGGAGCCTGCGGGCTGGCTGGCCGCGTCGACAGCGGTGGGACGCACGAGCGTGGGCCCGAGTCCGAGCGTTCTGCTGGCGCCTCGTGAGCGGTGAGGAGACGCTGCGGCCGTGCGAGGAGAACCCGGACACGTGGGACGGCCGGAGAAGGGCGTGGACGGTACAAGCGCGCGAGCGCGGCTACCGACTTGTCGTCTGCACCGGGACGCGCAACGACGGCTACATGTACCCATGAAGCACTGTTCCTGCCCCCTCTGCCGACCTCTGGTATCCTCCCCCCGTGCCCTGTCTCATCTTTCCGCCGTTGGGTCCGAACGGCGCCCTCTCGAGCCGCTATGGGATCCGTCCAGGCCGGGCGACGGGCGCCCCGACGTTCCATGCGGGCCTCGACTTCCGAGCCCGCCCAGGCGACGCGATCTTCTCGATGCTCGCGGGCCGGGTGGTCCTCCAGGCGTATGACAGCGCCGCGGAGGGCCCGATGAACGGCTACGGCAACGCGCTCGTCGTCGAGCTGTCCGGGGTCTACCGGGCGGCCATCCAGCGGGTCTACGGGAGCGGCGTGACGAAGCTCTGGGCCCTGTATGCCCACCTCCGCTCTGTGATGCCCGTCGGCGACGAGGCGGCCGTCGGTGAGCCGCTCGGCCTCGTCGGCAACACGACGAACGGCAAGTTCCCGGGGATGGGAGCCCATCTGCACAACGAGCTTCGGCACGCCGGGGCCGGAGGTCGATCGCCGTTTCCGGGGCCGTACCGGACGAACAACGTGGACCCCGAGCCGCTCTATGCGGAGCTGGGGCTCACGTTCGGGCCACGGGGCGTGTTCCAGTACGATCAACAGAGGGCATGCGCATGACGAACGAGGGCGAGTCGGCCGCACTCAAGTACGCGCTGGCGCTCGTCGACCTCGCGGTGATCCGCGCGCGTCACGGCGGTGCGGAATCGCCGGAGGAAGACGCGCATCTTGAGCGTCTGGACCTTCTCTGGCGGCGGATGACGCCCGCAGAACGGAAGACGCCGTGAACGAGTACGAACCCCCGCTCGTCCCCGACCCCGACCTCGCGCCCTACCTTGGCGGCTCACCGTGGGTCGTTGCGGGGGTGGTCGGCGGGGCGGTCGCGTTGGGCGGGCTCATCCTGTGGGGGCTCGTGGCGCTCGCCGACGCTCGATCTCGCGGGTAGCGTCGCCGATCACCATCTCCCACGGCGGAGGCGGGAGCTTGCCGCGGATAGCTGCCCCGAACCCCGTCTCATGGAGCCACGGCAGCTCGACCTTCGGATCGACGACGTGGTCCCAGAAGACGTGCATCTCTTGCCCGTCCATCGGCAGCGTGATGTCATCGAAGACGATGACGCCGCCTTCACGGACCAGCGGCCAGAAGGTCGTATAGTCGCCGTAGGCCGAGTTGAACGTGTGGTCGCCATCGATGTAGAGGATGTCGAAGGGGGCGAGGGCGCGGATCTTCGCGGCTTCGGCGGGGTCCTGGAGGACGAAGCCGCTGTTGGCTGTGATCGGGACGATGTCCAATCCGAAGCGAACGACAAGTTCGTCCACACAACGTTGGGCGTCTGGGTTGAGATCGATCGTGACGACTGAGGCATCCGAGTCGATCGCAAGGTGAACTGCGCTCGAGCCTCGGTACGTCCCGATCTCAAGACAAGCGCGCGCGTTCATCGCGTTCGCAAGGTGCCTGAGAAAGCGGTAGTACATGCTGCCCGCCTCAGGCACGTCAAGCCGGAGCGTGTCCACCGCGGCTTTCTTTGCCAGCGCGCGGATGTCAGCGAGGTTCAAGTTTCATCTCCACAATCGTCACGGGGCCGTTCGTCGCTTCGTCCCGCAGCACCTCGCGCTCGAACACGTCATTCACGACGAAGCCGAGTTTGCGGTAGAGGCTGAATGCTGGCGCGTTGCCGCGCAGCACTTCGAGGAGCCACGGGGCGGGGCTGGACGCGACGAGGTGGCGGAAGAGTGCTTCACCGTGCCCCTGGCCGCGTACGGACGGCAGGAGGCCGCCGGTCAGCCACGAGCCGCTCTCGTCGGTTCTGGTCATGCCGTAGCCGACCTCGTCCAGAAGGTAAAGCGACACGTTCTCGTCGAGAGACTCGAACCACGCCGCTTGTTGTTCTTCGGAGATCGATCGCGCGTCGCGCGTCATGTAGTGCCGGCACGCGTTGCGGATCGCGCGGACGATCTGGGCGTCTTCGACGGTCGTGACGCAGCGAATCATGCGCCGCGCTTCTGCTGCTCTGCGAAGTCGAACAGCGCCATCAAGATCGTGTTCCGCTCGTGCTCGCCGACCCACCAGCCGCACGGGATCGAAAGCTGGGCAGCATCGAAAGCGTCAAGACCCGGGTGCGGCACGCGCCATTCAGAGACGCGCTTGAAGGCCGTGTGTTCGTCGTTGCAACGGTGGACTCGACTTGAGCCGATGCCGCGCGAGGCGAGGAACGCTTGAAGCTCGTCGCGTTCGTGCGGAACGAGGATCGTGAGGACCCAGTACGCCGAGGTCGGGTCGAACGGCGGAGCGTTCGCGAAGTCGTAGCTGACGGCATCTTGGATGCGGGTGAGGCCGTCGAGGAGGAGGCGTGCGTTCTCACGATGCCGCCCGAGGATGTCGATCTCTCCGTAGCGTGCTTGGAACGTGCTGCCGTCCACCTCCACCCACTTCGCGAAGCCGGCGGTGAAGTTCGCGCAGCCGATCGCCGCCGCCACATCGTTCATGTGGTACTTGTAGCCGACTTCCTCGATGTCCTGCGCGCAACGGAAGGACTCGCCCTTGGTGCGATCGAGGCCGAACCAGCGGAGCTTCCGCGCGCGTTCGTACTGACTCGGCGGTACGAGAAGAAGGCCACCATCCCCTGTCGAGAGGTGCTTGATCGCCTGAAACGACCAGCATGTGAAGTCGGCGTTCTTGTCGACGGTCCCGAAGCCGTGTGCGGCGTCGCGGATGATCCAAATGTCACCGCGCAGGGCTTCCCGGATCGCTTTGTAGCCGCAGAGGCGACCGGACCAATCGACGGCCATCACGGCGACGGTCTTCTCGTTGACAAGCTTTGCGACCGATGCGGGATCGATGTTGCCGGTGAGCGGGTCGATGTCGGCCCAGATGATCTTCGCACCGCGGTTCGCAATGACTCCGTTCGTCGCAGAGCATGTTTGCGGGGTCGAGATCACCTCCGTCCCTGGCCCAACGCCTGCCAGATGGCACGCGAGATCGAGTGCAGCCGTCCCCGACGACACCGTGAGCAAACTCTGCTCTCCGAGGTAGTCCTTGAGCATCGTCTCGAACATCTCGACGACGGGCCCCTGCGCCGTGTAGCCAGACGCGAGAACTTCGGCGACGCGTTCGGCAGCCGTCGGAGCGGTGAAGACCTTGAAGAGCGGGATCATCGGCCGAACCTTTCAAGGAGCGCCTCGTGGCAGCGTTCGATCGGCCACGCGCGAAGCTCCTCAGTCATGTGTGTGGCGGACTCCGCGAGCTTGGTTGGATCGGCGACGAGCCGATCAAGCTCACGCGCGACAAGGCTCACGTTCGCTTCGGTGACCCGGGGAAGCACGAAGTAGTCACCTGAGCCGGAGAGCGGCCAAAGATCCGGCGCGGATTCTCGAGCGGTGCCGCTCGCGTCAAGTTCGGTCCCGGCCTCGAAGATCGCCGCCGCCCCTGTGCCAGCGATCTGCCAAAGGCGCCACGTCGAGGTCGTCCACACATCTGAGTGGTGGAGCGTGACGGCGGCAAGCGCGTCGTAGAGCCGGACCTCCAGCTCATCGCCGAACGCGCCAGAAGCGTCCCGCAGGGAGGCGCAGCGCTCGAAGAGCGCTGGAGCGGACCACAGACGCTTGCCGGTCGCGCTTCCGAAGTAGAGCACGTCCTTGCGAGTCCTAGCGCCCGGCGGAACTCGTCGAAAGTCCGGCACCCAACCCACCGGCATGACAACAGACTGGAGCCCGAACGCAGCGATGAGGTGCTTTGCAACGCGCGGAGTGTGCACGACGAAGGCATCCAGTTCCGTGCTGCGCGCTAGCGCTCGGTCGAGGTGCGCCGCGTGCGCAGACAGCCAGAAAGGCCCGAACGCCTCAGCGTAGACCTCGACGATGCGGCACTGGCGATCGGCCCGCAGCGGAACTGCTCGTTCCGACCAGAGGACGACGAGCACGTGCGGATCGGCCTGGATGGTCGGCCACCACAAATCGAGTGTGTCCGGGTGCACGACGCTGAGCCACGGCAGTCTGCGCGCTGCGGCAACGTAGTGCGTGTAGTTGCTCGCGAACGGACCGTGGTCCGGCATCACGTGAACGACGTGGATGTTGGCGCGAGGGTGCAGCGTCATACGGCACCGTCTACGAACGAGCGGAACGTGTTGTCGATGCAAAGGAGTTGCCGCAGACCGGTGGCGTACCGTCGAGAGAGGAGGCTCGCGTCGCGGACGAGCGCGGCCATCTGAGCCGGATCACCTGTCTCGACGATGTGTGGGTACGGCACGCCGAGCGGCTCGGAGATCACCCCGCATCCGAAGGCCGCAGCGATGGCGGGCCGGAGCGGCGCGATGAACGGCTCGGGGTACTGCTGAAGGTTGAGGACCCAGCGGCTCGACACGAGCAAGTCGGAGCGTTCCGGTTCGGTGTACGAGGGTGGAGCGATCTTGACGCCGTGCCGAACGAGGGCCTCGACGAACTCCGCGCGACGGCCCCACAAGTACGCGAGCGGCATCGCATCGAAGCGGTTGGACATGTCGTCGCACGCGAGGCGGCCCGTCGTGTTGAGCTGCGTGCTGGAGCCTAGCCGAACGAACTCGATGCGCGGATCCTTCTTGCAGAAGAACTCGTCCGAGCCCCAGATACGGTTGAACGTGCCTGGGATGACGGTGGCGAGGCGCGCGGAGAGTGACGCTCCGCCGCCAACCGGATCGTACTGCTCGAGACACCACCAGATCGTCTTTGCACGACGTTCGCGCTGCCACGCGGCGATCTCGCCGTTGAGCGGTGTCGTGATGAAACACTTGCTTGGGTCGTCGAGATCCGCCTCGTCGAGGAAGCACGTCTCGTAGCCGGACAGCTCGACGAGCCTCCAGAAGTGCCAGTACGAGTCGTACCGGTGCCGCGTACGCGCGAAGACGACCGTCACCGGATGAGCGGCTTTCCGTAGTACGGGTGATCGTGCAGGAGCGTGTCTACAGCGGCGAGCGTCGTCTCGCTTGCTTCGCGCGCTCGGTCCCACAAGTTGAAGACGACCGGGTGGAGATCTGGCAGGTCGTTCTCCGACGTCCACGCGAAGAACTTCTCCTCGAGCCAGTTCGCGCGAAGCTCTGACTGGTGACCGTGGCAAGTCCACTTGTAGCGCGTGATCCGCTCAGCTTGAGCGCAGCTCGTGTGGTAGACGGGCGCGAGTTGAGCCTCAAGCGGCATGTATGCTTGCGTTCCGATGGGCTGCCGCAGGTCGACAACACGGATCGGCCTGAAGCTGTCGTGCACCGTCCTGTTGAACGTTCGCCAGAAATGCTCGAAGTGACACAGCCACGCGTACGCAGAGTTCATCTGGTAAGCGTGCTCGGCCGCAGCGCGGACTGCGTCGGGCATCCAAAACTCGTCGGAGTCGACGGGAACGGCGATCTCACAACCGAGTGTACGGAGGATCTGAAGGCCTGCGTCGCGGTGCGAACCTTCGCCGTGCCAGTGGCCGCGGATCCATTCGACGCGAGCTGGGTCGACGAAGCGCGTTGTTTCGCGTCGAAGCTGCTCCTCTGGTTCCGGGCACGCGACGGGCGACGCGGTTCCGTACGTCGGTTGCGAGCTGTAGAGAACGACGATGTGATCGACCTGCTCGGCGATCGATCTCAGCGACCACGCGAGGTACTCCGCGCCGTAGTGCAGGGCGTAGTAGGCCCCAACCTTCACAACGTCTCCGTCGTGATCTCGGCTCCGCGCAGCGCGGCAAGGTAGACGGCAAGCTCGCGCACGCGGACTTCCCAGGTGTGATGCTGTACCACCAGTTTCGCGCCGCGTTCGCCGATCTCAGCGCTCCAATCCTGCGCGATCAGTTCCACGACGTGCCCAACAGACATCTCCGTCCGCCAGATGATGCAGTTGTCGCGATCCACGAGTCCCCAAGAGGCCATGCCGGAGAACTCGCGGACGAACGTCGGGACGCCGCACCCTAGCGCACGAAGAAGCCGATCTGACGAGTAGCGACCAAGAATCTGCGAAAGGGAGATCGAAAGCGCGAGCTTGGACTGGTGGTAGACGGCAGGCGAGTCGCGCGTTGCGACGAACGCATCCTCGAGGCCGCCCCATCCACCGCCAGCGAGGTAGAAATCTCGGCCGAGCCGCCGCTTCAGTGCGCGCGCGACCTCCGCGCGGAGCGCAGCGTCGTTACCCGGCAACGTGCGATCGAAGTTGGTTCCGTAGTTCTGCCCGAGGAACGCGACGCGGTACTTTTTCGTGGCGTTCGCAGGCCGGAACCACTGCGTGTCGCAGCCGATCTGAAGATAGGACGCGCCGGGGTGACCGTGCGCGCGGTAGGCGTGAGCCTGCGTCGTCGATGAGAAGAGGCAGAGGTGGACGTTGTCAGCTACCTCGGCCTCCCACGGAAGCACTTCGTTCGGGTCGCATCGGCCCACGTCGCCGCACCACGTCACGAGCAACGCGTTGGGGGCTGCTTCCCTCATCTGCCGAAGCGTGGAAGCATCAAGAACGTCGGGGGTCTGGAGCTGCATCCAGACGAGCGTCGGCTGTTGCTGTCGGCAGACCTCGACGGCCTGTCTGCGCGTCGCTTCGGCACCGACGCGCGTCCACGCGATCCGGCTCACGTCACTGCCCCAGAGGTTGAGCGCGCGCTGCATCCCGTACTGAGGGTCGTCGTCGGTGTCGAGGTGGATGTGGAGGATGCGTTCCTTGGGCGGCAGGACCGAACGGAGCGGCCAGGAGTCGAGGGGGGTGTCGCAGGCGTGCAGGCGTGCGATTTGATCGGCGGAGAGAAGTGTCATCGCTTCTTCCCCCGACGCGTGTCCCGATACGTGTCTTGGTACAACAGGATGAACTCGTAGCGCGCTTCAAGCAGGCGTTTTGCGCGTCGTCTGTGGTCAGCCGCTCGCGCTTTGTTGTGTTGCGGCCGAGTCCGGCCTGGAACGTCGTCGTAGTACACCGCCTGGTCTTCAGCCGATTGCGCTGAATCGTCGAGAGCGCCTAAGATGAGATTACGCACCTTGCGGTTCATCACTTTTTCCTCGCGCACTTGAGGGCGCGAAGGACTTCGCGGCGCATGTCAAGCTTCTTCACAGCTTCGTGACCTTCGCCATCAGCGTCTCCGATCCTCGTACCGCACCAACGCAATCCGCTCCGCCACCTTCACCGTCGGCAGCGGCCCGAACGGCACGAGCATCTCCGGGCTCCTCCACCTCGACCAGAAGAGTTGGTTGTCCGCGACACCGCGCTGCTCCTTGTGGTTCTCGTTGCGAAGCTCGTCCTGTGGCATGTAGTCGACGAAGCACGCCTTGGGCTCCTCGACGACCTTGTAGCCGAGCCGATGGACCCAGCATGAAAGCTCTGTGTCGCCGCCGTACGTGCGGTAGCGCGGGTTCCAGACGCCTCCGCAGATGCCGACGATCGTTTCGAGGAGCGGGCGACGCATCACGGCGATGTTCGCGTAGGGCAGGCCGTTGACGTGCTCGATGTGGAATGGACGCGCCTCGTCGATCTGACGGAACGGGCAGGCCACCTGACCAATGGTCGGATCGGCGAGGCGCTCGATGGCCGCATCCAGGGCTCGCTCGATGGGAGCGATGTCGTCGTTCAGGATCGTGACGTACTCGCCTCGGGAGAGCGCGAAGCACTGGTTGATCGCCTTGCAGGCGCCTTCCAACTTCCGTTCGCCGATCAGGATCACGTCTTGCTGCGCGGCCAGCCACTCCCGCGAGCCGTCGGTTGAGCCGCCGTCGCAGATGACGAACTCGAGATCGCCGCCACCGTAAGACGCTCGGCACGCTGTGAGGCAGCGTTGGAGGTGGGGGAAGCGGTTGAAGGTGCCGAGGAGGACGGATAGCATCACTCGTCTTCCTCTCCGTCTTCCAGGTCAAGCGGACACTGTAACGCGTGGACGGCTTGTTCTCGACAGGACTCGCAGAGCGGTAAACGATGCGTGCCATCCCAGGCCGCGATGTGCAGCGGCGAATTGTCCGCCGTGCACGGCATCGCCGTCAGGTCGATAACGCACTCGGCCGTGTCTCCACAGCCCTCGCACACCGCAGGCATCAGAACCCGTCTCGGTACATCACACAGCCTTGTCCGCCTCGACGCTGTTCGCGATACGCAGGAGCACCGCTGCGTGGCATGGCAGCGGTGCGCACCAACACACGAGATCCTTGCCGCGCAGTTCCAACTTCGCACGTTCGATGAGCGCGGGCTGCGCAACAAACCAACGCTCGAATGCGACGATCGCTTCGTGCCGCGTGCGCACGCGGTGCGCTGCGAGCGTCCCAGTCATGTGCGAGAACGGGTTGCCAAACGCAGTTGGTCGCCCGACGTACACAGCGTCGGCCGGGGGTGCTTCGGTGTGTTTGTTCCAGACGCGCGGCATCAGAACCCGGCGACGAGCGCATCGAGCGCCGCGTCGTCCTCCATCGTCCAGCCGAGCGGACCGCGCAACTCGTCGAGCGGGATCGTGAACGGCAGCCCCGCCCTGGCTTCGCGGGAGACGTTGTACGGATGGCAGCCGAAGACGGTCATGTACGGATCGTGAACGCGGAGGCCGGGCCCGAATTTGGACTCGACGAGCATCATGTACCGAGTGTCCTCGCCGTAGTCGAGGCTCGTATCGAAGCTGATCGCCTCCACGACGTGCCTGCGGAGCATCGTGAGGGCGAGCGGGGCGGCGCCGCCGGACTCGAACGGGCAGAGGCGACGCGTCTTCATGTCGAGGAAGTGGGCGGCCGTGAAGGCGGTGTAGGGCGCCTCGGGATGCTCTTCGAGCAACTTCACTTGCCTCGCGACGCGATCGGGGTGCAGGTAGTCGTCGTCGTCAAGCCAGATGAGCGTGTCCCACGCTGTCGTTTTCAGGATGTCGATGCGCGCGCGCTCACGTCGCGCCCCAAGCGTGGCGTCCGCTGCATCCGGCAAGTACAGAATGCCAGGCCGCGCCTTGTTGATCTGCTGATCGTGCCACACGCCAAATCGCTTCATTCGGTCGAGGGTGGAGATGGTCGCGAAGATGGACTTCACGATGCGCACCACTGCAACCACGGCAGCGCCATCACGACGCACAAGCTGATCACGAGCAGCTCGAACCAGTCCGAATCCATTTCCTGCACCCGAGGACGATGTACCCGAGGCGGCGTCAGCGCGTCAAGAGGCGTCCGTACGATTCGAGACGCTGGATCCGCTCCGCCGTGAGGCCGTACGTGCTTGCCACGTGCTCGTCCGCGGTTCGAGCGGCGACCTCCACGACGTATGCCTGCCCGATCGCGCCGAGGCGGAGGGCTCGCCAGACGAGGAGGCCGGCCGTGCCGAGGAGGGCTCCGGTGAGGCCGCCGACGAAGGCTGCGGTTGCCGGCCTCATCGCCGTCGGTGCTTTCACAGGACCCCCGCCCGGTCCATCGACGCGAGCAACCTGTTGATCCTCGTCCCCGTCGTCCGATCGATCCCCAACTCCGCGAATTTCGCGTCCAGCTCCGCCCGGACACGAGGCGGAACCTCGCGATCGATCGTCGCCCGCATCGTGTTCTCCAAGGCCGTATCCACCCTCGACTGCCCGAAGAGGAAGAAGAGGCCCGTGACGGTGAGACCGCCAAGGAGGCCGAGGCCGGCTGCTTGCCACGCGTTCATCAGCCGCACCGCCGACGCGCGCCGTGCAATTGGGCGCTCGCTGCCGATTCTTGTTTGCGCACGTAGGCAGCACCGGAGGTTTGAAACTTCAGCCGCAACGTGGTGCTTTCGCGCGCAACACGCCGCAGGAGCGTTGCTCGCTCCGCAGAAAACTCCGCGTAGCCCTCGCCCGCCGCGCAGCGCCGCGAAATACGCGCAGCCTTGTCGTACAACTCGGCCGCGCGCCGAAGTCGACCGCGATCCCGCTTCGTGAGTCGGACAGGGCCTTTCATTGGATCCTCGCCGCATGATCGTCGAAGAGGCCCGCATCGGCAAGCCCCCGAGCCCGCAGCGCCGCAAGCATCGCGTTGGCCGTCTTGGGCCCGTACACGCCGTCCTGCACAAGCCCAGAGCCCTTCTGGAAGTCCTCGAGCGCGGCGCGAGTCTGGTAGCCGTGGACTCCGTCGACCTGCCCGGGGTTGTGGCCAAGCAGGGCGAGCGCTTGCTGGAGTTGGCGGGCGGTGAAACGGCGCGGGTCGACCTCGTGCGAGGATGGGATTGCGACGGCGGGGTCGCGCGCGACATCGCCGCGCTTGCGCATGACCCAGGCGCGAAGGAAGTCGCCGGGGCAGACGGGCTTGCCCCACTCCCAGTGCCCCGAGAGGCCCCAGTCGTCGTCAGGCCCAAGCTTCCCGAAGACGATCTGGTGCTGCCCGCGAAGCCAGGAGACGAGCAGCTCGGCCATCACCATCTGCGCGTCGGTCGGCTTCAAGCCCTCCGAGATGAGATCGCCGTCGCCCTCGAAGTTGCCCTGGAACGCGATCGAGATCCCGAAGCGGTTGCAGAGCTTGCCGGTGTGGTAGCTGCGCGTCGAGGTCGCGTTGCAGCGGTAAATGACGAGCTTGCCGGCGTTGTCCTTGTCGGGAACCTGCGAAAGCCAGAAGTGGTAGGCCGCTCCGGGCCAACCTCGGTGGTCGACGCAGAAGCGGGCCATGCCTTCGGCGCCGCGGTAGCCCGGAGGTCCGTTCGCGCCGGACTTGTGGATGAGGATGCGGTCGATCTCGGAGACGGAGCGATTCTCGTACCGCTTGAAGGCGTGGCGAGGCAGGAGGTGCGCCACGTCGTAGATGACGGTGTCGCCGAGGTCGGCCTCGAACTTTGCACCTTCGGGGAGCATCTATCAATGTCGCCGCGGCAAGCGACGCCCCGACACGACGCGTCCAGCGGACGCGTAGCGTCGCCGCAACTCACGAAGCAGCGGCGCTGCTTCCGCAGCCGTCGCAGGGCGCGCGCGCTTGACATACCCGGAATCGCATTCGCCGTGCTGATCCGCGTGCGAGTAGCACGTGAAACGCCCGCGACTCGCTTCGATCGAAGGTAGGACCGCAAACACGTCTTTGCCGGGGCCGACGCGAACCACCACAGGAATCTTTTGCTTCTTCATGCGACCCCCGTCGTCTGCTCGCCGCGCATTCGCAGCCAGTACCACATCAGCATCCCGATCGAGATCGTCGCCGACCCCCCGAGCGAGATGAGCAGCACCTTCCACGTCGAGACCTCGGGAGCGACGAGCTTGGTCACGATCCAGATCCCGGGGGCGATGCAGATGGAGCGGATCGCCGTCACGCCGACGAGGCGGGCCATCGAGCCCGGCTCCTTGTTCAGGACGCCTGCGACGGCGTAGGTCGACGGAGGGGAGCCGTTGTCGACCGGGACGGCGCCGTAAAAGCCGGGGCGGCGGGGGGTGTGCGGGGGCGTGTAGAAGCCCTGGCTGTAGGTGTAGTTCACGCCGCCCTGCGCTTTCCGATCACGGCCTTGACTCCGCCCGCGCCCTTCTTCCGAAGCTGGATCGTTCTGAACGTGCCCTTGCAGAATCGCGAGGGGGCGAGCTGGCGAGCGCGACACGTCTTGTCGTTGCAGTCGAGACTCGTGCGGAACTTGTTGCGGCGGAGGAAGGCGCGGATCGCCTTCTTCGACCGGAAGACGGAGCGGTCGAAGAGGACGGTCTGGATGGAGGTGCGGGTGGAGCAGGACATCACGCGCGGCTCCGCGCGGCGCGCGTTTCGTCCCAGTGCGTGTCTACCGATGGCGTCACACGCACAACCGCGCGCCCGGTCCGCTTGGCGAGCGCACGGGCGGCCTTCGGCGTGAGGCAGAGCCGCACGCGGCGTCGGTCGCGCAACGTCTCCCACAGGTGCTTGCAGGTCTTGTGCGCCATCACTTGCTCCGGCGACGCTTGCGCTTCTTCAGCCCGTCGAGCCGACCCTGCCCGCACCGCTCGTACTCGAAGAAGCCCTGGATGTCTTCGACGATGCGTGCCTTCGTGTCCGAGGCGGCGCAGAGCGGCGCGTCGGGCGACCACACCAGCGACCTCGATGTTGTACGCACTCTTGCCGCCGCACTCGCCCGTGTAGCGCGCGTCGCGGAAGCGGGCGGTGAAGTAGCCGCCGCACTCGTCGGAGTAGAAGCGAGCGGAGCGACGGGTCCTTGGAGTGTCTCCGCGCGAAGGTGGTAGCACGCTGTCGAGCAGTGCGTTTGCGTTTCGCGCCAAGGCGTGAACGCTTCGCCGCACCGACACGTTTTCGGCTGGATCAACATCTACTTCTTTCGACGCGCGAATCCCTGCGCCAGCGCGATGGTCGGCGTGATCACGGGAAAGAGGAACCCCATCGCCCCCCACCAGATCGCCCAACCGACCTTGCCATTGCGCTTGTAGCCGTGGTAGGCGCTCGCCGCCATCGAAGCCGTCGCGAGGACGCCCCAGCCGACACGAAGCCACGTGGGCGTCTCGCCGGGGGCGTAGCCGAGCCCGTTGAGGCCCTGCGCCGCGAGCATGTTCTCCCAGCGCTTGAGGCCGTTGTTCGTCGCGGGATGCTCGAACCCCTGCTGGTCGCGGTAGGTGAGCGGGGCGGGACCGTAGTTGACGAACGCCATGTAGGGCACAGTACCACATCCCTTGCGCTTTCCGCCATGATCGCCGATCCTGTCGCGGGTTGAGCCGTCTGGGTGCTTCGTCCCCTCGCACCCAACACACCGGGTGGCGTGCGCCTGGGCGGCTCGGCCCGACTCCTTGGGTGGTCGATTCCGACTACTTCGGGCCCCCTTCGCGCGCCGCGTCCGTTCCGGTGAAGCAGGCGTCGATGGCCGCGATCTCGTCCCCCGGCCCCATGTCGGCCGACGCGACCCACTCGATGTCGTGCAACGCCGCGGCGACGAGGTCGATATGCGCCGCGAACGCCACGTACTTGGCGCGCTGCGCATCCGTCAGGTCCTCGCCGCGTTCACCGATCTGCTGGACCAACCGTGCCGCGGCTTCGACGTGTTGGTAGGCGTAGTCGAGGGCTCCGCCGCTCATCGTGGCAACTCCTCCGGGTACTTCGCCGCGAACTCCTCGAGCGCCGGCGCACCGCGATCCCGCAACGACTGCGTCGCGGTTAGCACGCTGAACGGCGGCGCGATCGTGCGCTCCGCGGCTTCGACACGAGCCGGCGAACACCCGTAGACGACGACGGACGCGTTGAATGCGTAGAAACCGTGGGCGAAGCCCGGCGGAACGAAGACGCCCTCGAACACCTCGAGAACGAACTTGTGAAGCTGGCCGAACGTCGGGCCAGGGCGGATGTCGAGGCAGCAGTCGGTGATGCCGCCGGAGAGGAGGGTGATGAGCTTGGTTTGGGCGTGAGGGTGGGCTTGGAAGTGGAGGCCACGGAAGACGCTGGCGTGCGACATCGAGCAATTCCACTGCTCGAAGACCGGGTACTCCAAGGGGGCCCCGGAGCAGCCCGGAATCGACCGCCCAAGATGCGCCAGCTCGACGAAGAGCCCGCGTTCGTCTCGGTGCCGCTCGAGCCGGAACTTCACCGGTTCCATCGACGCACCGCCCTCTCCACAACCTCTGCCACGCCCTCGTCGAACCTTCTGCGCGGCGCCCAGCCTAGCGCGCGCAACTTCGTTGTGTCCAGGGCGTACCGCCGATCGTTGCCGGGCCGGTCCGTCACGTACGTCTTGAGGGCGAGGAAGTCGTCGACATGCGCGTCGAGCGTGTCGGCGACGCACGCGCACACCTCGTTCACGACATCCTCGTTGCTGACTTCCTCGGTGCCGCCGATGTTGTGCGACTCGCCGAGTTTGCCGCGCTCGAGGATCGTCCAGATCCCGGAGACGTGGTCCTCGACGTGGAGCCAGTCCCGAAGGTTCTTGCCGTCGCCGTGGATCGTGATCGGCTGCCGCGTGAGGCACCGTTCGATCACCATCGGCATGTTGAGCGTCCCTACGACGTTGGTCCGCGTGAAGACCTCCGGGTCGAGGATGCTTCGGTCCACGTGCGTCTCGGCCGCGAAGTGCACGATCGTGTCCGGCGCCCACGAAACCAACCGAGCTACGTCCTCCCACCGAGAGATGTCGACGAAACGCGCGCCGTAGCACGGGAGCTTGTCGATGCCGTCGATGCGGCGCGGATCGGCGCAGTACGTCATCGCGTCCACGTTGAGCCACGCGATGTTCGGGCGCTCCACGACGAAGCGGCGCAGGAAGGCTGAACCGATGAAGCCGAGGCCGCCTGTGACGAGGATGCGTTTCACGACGGCGCCGTTTTGGCCTTCTCCCTGTTGACCGCCTGCATGTAGTCCACCACGTCAAGGTTGAGATACCGCTTGCACGGCGGCATCCCGTGGATGAGCGCGGGTTCGTTCGTCTCGTCGCGAACGATGTGGACCTCGAGCATGCAGAAGGGGCACATGAAGACGTGCTCGGTGGTGAACTCGTGTTCGGTCATGCCGCGGCCCATTCCGGGTGGAACACGCGCTCGACACGGAGAAGTCTTGCGCCGAACACCGTCGCACGTGGAACGAACTCGTGGCTGTCGTACTTCTGCGGATCGTCGAGGTATTCGCGCGCGCGATCGAGCCAGCGCCGAAGCAACTCGTCCGAAGGCCGCCGCACGAGGTAGATGACGACGCTTCGATGCTGCGTTTCCTGCCCGACCTGCACTGGTGTTCCACCGATCCCGGCGACGCACATGAATCCTTGGTAGTCGGGCATCTCAGCGACCACGTCGTACATGATGCTGTTGTACCTGCCGCGGTAGTCTTCCGGGAAAGCAGTGCGGTAGTGGCCGGCTACAACGGCGTACCTGTCTTCTGAAGACGCGCACCCGGTCGCGTACGCGACGACCTCGCGCTCGAAATTGCCAGCGTACTGATCGGTGTCGATCAGGTAAATGTATGATGGGCACGGCGGCTCGACGATCACTTGGAAAGCTCCGCGAGGATCCGGCTGTGCGCCCCGAGGTGCTTCGTCTCCACCGGTACGGCCTCGACGAACTCTCGCGCCTTCCGGCGGTGCTCCTCGGCTCGCTCAAAGCGGCCGATCCGCTTCCAGCCGCGGTAGCGGGCGGCCTCGACGCGGGCTCGCGCGAGCAGGTCGTCGGGGGCGACGGCGTGCATCTGCATGCTCGTGATGCTCGTAAGGATGGTCGGCCGGTACGAGGGCGTCGTATCGTAGTACAGCGTCATCGCTTGCCTCCTCGGCGACCTCGCCGCCTCTTCTTTCCACTGAGTCCTGCGGGCGGAGCCGGAACTTCCGGCTCCCTGTCGAACGCTCCCGACTCTCCCCGTTCTTCCGCCGCCGGCTCGTCCTGATCGAACATCCCGGACTCCCCAGCTTCCTCTGGCGTCATCGTCTCCTCCTCCGGGATCTCTTCTTCCCTCGGCTCGACTCGCTCGAACTCCATCTCCCCACCGTACGCTTTCGCGAACCGCTCCAGATCCGACTTGATGGTCTTGAGAGCCGCGCGGATCGGCGCCTTGAGCCTGGCGGACAGAGCCCGCATGTAGACCGAGATCGCGGCGTCCTGCGGCGTCTTGCCGAGGCCGACCTCGGTGAGAAAGCGCGCGGCCTGGCCTTCGGAGAGGCTCGAGCGCTGCGCGAATTCGTGAAGCTGGGCGTAGAGGGGGTCCTCGACGCGGAAGGTGACGACGCGGCTCATCGGTTCTCTGTCACCGCGCGGAAGCGTATCACGGCCGACTTCTCTCCGACGGTCTCCTCACTCGACGCGAGGTCCCACGCAGCGAGGATCGCCTCGTGAACCTCCTCACGCGTCATGGAGCAGTTGTCGTCGAGGAAGGTGACGATCTCTTCGCGCGTGACTGGTCTCGGCTTGGGTTCTGGGCCGAAGCTCAGCGGCTCGTCGTCGAGCGACTCGTGGCCGTTGCTACAGACGTACGCGCCCTCGATCCAGAGGGCGTCCTTGTCGCAGTGCGGGCACTGCATCGACCAGGGAGCCGTCATCGTCAAATCGCCTTGCCGCCGTGCTTGTACGGCCGCGTGTGGTTGTACAGCATCTTCGCATCGATCGCGCCCGAGAGATCGAGCCCGAGGATCTCGGCGAGGTCGAGAATACGGATCACGGCGTCCGCGAGTTCGGTGGCGCAACCCTCTGGCTTGCCCTCTGCAATGTACGCTTCGTACTCGTGTTCGCGCACGGCCTCCAGCGCTTCGCTAACCTCCGAGTGGATCAACGCCAGCTTGGAGCTGACGAAGAGCGCCTTGAACTCGGGATCGGCGAGTGCGCCGTCCGCCGGGAACCATCCGCGCGACTTGGACCACTCGCCGATCTCACGCTGGAGTCGACTGATCGTCTTCATGCCGACCTCCCCATCCCCGACTTCGGGTGGACCTTCCCACTCTCAAACATCGACACCACCCCCGCCGCGAACGTCCGCACCGCGACCCGCTCCGGCGCCCGATTCACCGCGTCGAGCGTCTCCTGTGCCGTCAGGTGGATGAGGATCGACGCTTCGTGGGCACGAAGCAGCGTGACGGCCAGCCGGAGCCCTTCGGTCTGGCCCTCTTCGCGGGCACGCTTCTCGTTCTCAGCGGCAACTCGCGCGTCCTCGACACGCTGCTTGGTGCGCGCCTCGTTGATCGCGTTGAACGCCGCCTTGAGGGTCCCAAGGAGCGCGTCTCGCCGCTTGCGCGAGACTCCGGGGCTGTTCTTGATCGTGTTCTCGAGCGCGTGGAACTGCTCGCCGATTGCTGTTGTCAGTGGATTCATCGTCTTCCTCTTCATCAAGTAGGGTAGGAGCAGCATCGGAAAGAGGCCAACTCCTGCGGCCATCACGGCCCACGAGGGGAGATTCTTCATGCGGCGTCCATCCAGTTGTCGGCGGCGTGCGCCGTCGCGGGGAGCGGCATCCACTCACCCGCCGCAAGCTGCACCTCGCACGAGAGGGCGACGTTCATCAGCGCGATCATCTGATCGGCCCTCCGCTCGTCGCACTCGACGTAGAGCGCGTCGTGGACCTGCGCGATGACTTTCGCCGTGGGATCGATCTGGCGAAAGGAGGGGAGGTCGTTCGTGCCGTGGAAGAAACGGAGCGTGTCGGAGTCCATGACGGTTGCTGCGCTGCTGTTCTTCGAGATGAACCCGGCGCTGTCGTAGCGGTGTGAGCTGTGGCCCACCATCAACGTGTACATCGGCGCTTCGCGTTCAAGGGCTTCGACGGACGCAACCTTGGCGGTGGCGTACAGATCCATCGCCGAGCGCGCGTCAAGTGCGGTTAGCATTCGCGCAAGCGTGTGCGGGTTGGTGTTGCCGCCGTGCGCGAGCCGGCTCCACAGCACGTAGAACGACGCTTGTGCGCCGTAGTCGAACGGGTTGCGCGGGTACAAGTCGAGAAACTTCGACACTGCGTCGGGCGTGCAAACAACGCCTGTGCTGTACCGAAGTTGCGCGCGTTCGCTGCGCGGGGCGGCCCAGCCGAGAAACTCCTGGAGCGCGCGTCCGTGCATGTTGAGGCGCCACATGATGTGGCCCGCACGATCAGCCTTGTACGGCCCGCGAATCCGACTCTCAACGCCGCAGGAACGAAGCAGCAACTGCGTGTCGCGTAACAACTCTAGATTCGGCGTGTTGACGGTCGGCGTTTTTGCGCCTCGCAGATCCCTGGCTGACAACGAACCGTCCGCAGCAAAATAGCCGCGCAAGTACGCACCTCGAAGGTCCAGCGACCACCGCCACACCGGCGGCGGTACGCGTTTCGTCTTCGACTTCCACGTGTCGTCGATTTCGAAACGCGCAAGCCACGCGGGCAGCGTGGACGACACGATGATTGTGCAGTTCGACCGCGTGCCGTCGTGTCGACGCCCAGTCGTCGGTTTCTGGTGCGTCAAGCCCTGCGTCTCAAGCCACCGTCGAAAGCGCAACGCGTATTCCTGGTGCGTCTCGCCGTAGACGCGCGTTCCAAACGTCATTCCGGCCTCGTTGCGGCCCCGGGTCCACGACCCATTGCCAATCCAGTACCCAAGCCAAAACGCCGATTCCTCTGTTTCTTCGGTGCAGCCGCAGCGCATCGGGGTGGCCAACGACAATCCAATTGTGTCGCCAGGTTTCAAGGCAGCCGTTTCACGCCAAACGAAGTCGGCGCCGTCCGCTACGAGCAACCGGTGCGCAGCGTTTGCCTCCAGCGCATGCCCGGCGTCCGTTGTCACGCGCCACACCTGCTCTGCACCCTTTGAGATCCTCCGAGCGGGCGACCAGCGGTTGCCAGTCCAAGCGAACACTGGCCGCGCGATCTCCCCGATCGGAATGTAGCCGCCAGCCGTCAGCACACGCACGTTGCCCGGAAGGCACTGGACCCCCCAGTTGAATACTTCCGTCTGCGACACATCCCCAAGCGGAAAACACCGCATCCGCCCGAGCAGCCCGTCGAACACGTACCCGGTCTTGAGCGCCAGCGCGTACTGCCCGTCGAAGTACGTCCGCAACTCCGGCCACGTCGTGAAGACGAGATCGATCGCGGCACGGATCATCTCGACCGAGATCGGCGGCCCGTCGTAGCCGCCGTCGATGAGGGCCTCGTAGACCGTGTACTCGGTCGCACCGTAGGCGAGGCCGTAGATGCCGCGCTTGATCACCTCGCGCAGGAGTTTGCGGATGCACGTCTCGCACTTGCACCGCTTGTTCGCCCTGTCGTGGAGTGGATCGGCGAGCGAGAGCAGCGTGAACGTCTCGCCGAAGAACTTACTCGCGATGAAGCTGTGCGGGTCGCACTCGGGCTCGAGCTTGCGGGACTCGACAGCGGTCTTGCAGCGGCGGATGAGGTCGGTCGCGCCAGCGCGGGCGGCCATGATCCGAAGTTCCAACTGGGCCTTGTCGGCTCCAACGAGCCGCCGGCCTTCGCCGACGCGGAACATCGCGCGCAGCCACTTTTTGAAATTCTGAAAGTTCGGTTCGCTCGTCCAACGCCCCGTCCGTGCACCATTCGGGTACCATGACGGGTGCACACGACCGTCCACGCCGATCTGGAGCCCCTTCTCGCCCTCTGAGATGTTGCAGAGCGTCGTGACCATCTTCGCATCGCGGTAGCGCATGAGCCGCTGCACGAAGTCCTTGGCCTCACGAGGGGCGTGCGGCGCCGAGAGGACGGCCATGAGCGCAGGTTTGTCCGTGGACGCGCCCCCGCCGTCCGTGAAGCCTGTCGGCGGCATCTTGAACGGGCCTTGCGGGTCGAAGAGAGCCCATTGGAGCTGCGGCGTCGAGTGCGGGTTGAAGTAGAAGGCGTCCTGGGAACCCTTCCGCACGTCCTCCTGGGCGGCCTTGCTCAGAACTGAGTCGGGCAGCCGTCCGAACATCGCGCGCATCTCGCGTTGCTCGGTCTCGCGTTCGTACTGCGCGTCTGCACCGATGCGGAGCATCTCTCGGCGGTCCACCGGCATGCCGGCGAGCGTCATGTGCCGCGCGATCTCGACCTTGCGGATGTCGAGGTCGTGAACCTGGCGTGTCTTCTCCTCGACCATGAGCGCGGAGAGGGGGCCGGTTGCGAGGCTCGTGTTGCGTACGTCGCGCGCGTTGTAGAGGTGCAGCTCTTCCTTCGAGTCGAAGTGAAACCCGCCCGTCTTGGCCTTCTTCGGCGGCTTCCACGGCTCGGCATCCGTGAAGCTCGAGGCGATGTGCTGAAGGTGATGCGGCTCGTCGGGCGCGACCGCGATGTGCGCGATCATCGTGTCGAAGTGCAAGTTTTCGAGTTCCGCGCCCCACACGTGCCGGATCACCGTCGAATCGTAGAGGATGTTCTGGCCAGCCTTGCGGTACACCGCGCCATGCCCAACCTTGTGGTAGCGCGCGTCAGACCAAAAATCACAGATGGCTTGAACGAGCGGATGCTCGCGCGGGAGCCCGTCTGTGTCGCAGACGATCACCTCGTCCGTGCTCAACGCGTTGAACCCGACACACGTGATCTTCGTGACGCTGAGCGGCTCTTCGTTGTCCGTCTCGATGTCCACTGTGAAGACATCACCAGCCCAGCGTTCGAGGTACGCGTTCAGCTCTTCCGCCGTCGTGATCGTCTGATGCCGCATCGACCACACGGGGTCTTCGTGCAAAAGCCGCGCGGCCTTGCGGCAGTGCATGAGCACCGCGGAGGCGAGGAACTGCCCCCCAATCTTCTTGTCCCCCTTCGTCTCCGCGGGCCGAAGCAGATGCGCCGGATGGTACGTCGCGATCACGAACGTCTTGTCCGGCTCCTTGAGAATCCCGACGAGTGCTGGGAGATTCTGAGCGCGGAAGACGCCGCCAGCGACTTCCCCCAAGGTGTGCAGCGTCTTGAACTCCTGACTTGTCTGCACGGACGTTTTCAGGCCCTTGCACTCGTCGCAAACCTCGTTGCGCGGCTGCCACTTGGCAAAGCAACAGGTCGTCACGTCCGATGGTCGGTTCTCATCGACAACGGGAAACTCAGGATAGATCTTCTTGCACTTCGCGCACCCCCAGCGGCGCCAACGAAGTTCTCCCTTGCACGTGCCGCACGTGTACGGGACACGCTTGGCGACCGTCTCTTCGACTCCAGTGAGCGCAGCAAGCGCGGCCTGCCCGAACGCGAGGATCACCCGGGGCTGAAGCGCCTCGATCTCGGCGAGCAGACGCGGGCGGCAGGACGGGACGGCCGTGGGGAACGCGTCGGTGAGGCTCTTACGCTTCGTGTCGAGCCCGGCGTAATCCGGCCGACAAAGCGTGGTATTTCCGACGTAGCACTCCTCCCGTTTCAGACCGGCCTTCGTGAGCAGCTTCGTCAGTAGCTCGCCGGACGGGCCCATGAACGGCCGCTTGAGGCGCGCCTCGGTGTTGCCGGGGCCTTCGCCGAGGATGAGGAGGCCGTTCCAGTTGAAAGGCTTCTCGCCGGACTTGGACCCCTCCCCGACGGCCGATCCGCACGGGTGGGAAATCGCATTCGGCTCGGAGAGGCAGAGGGTCTCGTCTCGGAACGGTCGCAGACCGCACGCATCGCAGTTTGCGATGCGGTGGTCGTAGACGTACTCGAGACGAAGCTCACGCACCGATACCTCCCAGAATGAGAAAAGTGCCGCAGTCCTCCGACCGCTGCGGCGCCGGCCAGTCGATTCACGTCCCGGGAGACTCCACCCGTACGTGGATCAGGAGTCGAGCTTGGGCGGATCGAGCAACCGGAACCGCAGCTCGTAGCCCTCGTAGTAGAGGAACGCGCGCGCGATCGGCGACGTGGCGAGCGCGAGGATCGTCGCGCCGAACATCGGCGCATTCGCATCGCGCCACGCCTCGCGCTCGAGCCTGACGCCGGCCTCGACGAGCACCTCGGGCTTGCTGCCGATGATGTCGCTCATGCGGATGAGCGCGATCTGCCAGATCTTGTGTCGGCCCTCGGGCGTGAACTGCTCAAGCAGCGGTGCGAGCGCGAGCACGTCGGTCGCCGCGTGACTCGCGGCGTGCTTGCCGCGCTCGACATCGAAGTCGAGCCCGAAGGCCCCGCGCAGGGCGTCGAGAAGCGCCTGCGCGAGGCCCGCGACCATCTGCTCTTCCTCCGACCGCTTCATCGGCGGAGCGGCGGGTTGCCCTGGCCGGGCATGTACGGCTGCTGCGCATACGGGCCCTGCGGGACGCTCTGCGAGACCTGCGGAGCGCCCTGCATGCCGCCGTGGATCGGCACGTGGCCGTGACCGGGCTGGGCGGCGTACTGCGACGGGCTCCAGTTGCCCCAGCGCTCGCTCCACTTGCCTGCCTCCCACTCGTCGTGGGTGCACTCGACGCGCACGATGCAGCCCGCAAGCATGTCGGTGTCCCAGACGATCTTGTCGCCCTTGTTGATGTACCGACGCGCGCCCTGCACCATCTGCGGGTTCGCCGACGCGTCGAGCGCCTCGAAGCCCGCGGCGTCGAGGAGCCGCTTCGTGTAGGGAGCGGACTTCGCACCCTGCACTTGGTAGATGGTCGCCTTGCGGCCCGCGGCGCGCTGATCGGCCTCGTGCGCGATGATCTCGCCCTTGAGCGTGACCTGCGGGTGGCCGTTCTTCGTCGTGCCGAGGGGGCTCTCGGTGATGCGGACGTGCAGGTAGCCGGCGGGGATGAGCCGCTCTCGGCCGCTCGAGCCGCTTCCCGACGTGTCTCCATTGGTTTCGATCACGGGCATGGTTCTCTTCTCCTCAGTTCAGTTAGGGCAGCGTGTTTTCCACACGCGTCATTTGTCGCAGTCGATCACGACGAGATCGTGTGCCTTCTGCGCGCTCTTCAGATCCATCTCGGCCGGGTAGACGACGACGTTGCTCCCGCGCACTTCGACGAGCACGTTGCCGCCCTTGCGGAGGGTGAACGCGAACGCGCTCACCGCTCCGGCGACGATCTTTGCTGCGAGTGCGCCGTTCCAGAACATGTCAGACGAACTTGACCTTCGTCGTCCGCTCCGGCCGCTTGCTCTTGACCACGATCTCCACGCCAGCGAGATCGCTGGTCATCCCAGCGATGATCTCCTTGGCCTGCTTGAGGCCGCCAGGAGCGTCGTGCCGACGGTAGAGCATCTCGCCCGTCTCCTTGAGAGCGCCCTCGATCTCGTCATGCGTCGCGGGCACGAGCACGCTGCACGCCTTGCTGCTGCGCGTCTTGGTCGGCTTCGCCGCCGGAGTTCCATCCTTCTTCGGTCGTCCCATGATCATCTCCTACGAATTCAACGCGTCTTACGACGCAAAAATCTGACGATTTACTGCGCCGCAATTTGCTCCGGCACGCCAACGTACGGCGCGATGTCGCGCGGGTAGTTGAAGTTGGTGTAGATGCCCTGCGGCATGAGCGGGATGCGCGTGCCCGCGTCGAACTCGCCCTGCTTGATCAGCGCCGTCTGGAAGATTGAGCCCTGCCCCGTGCTCATCTGCGAGCAGTAGCCGAGGATGTCGGCCGAGGAGGCGAAGATCCCCGCGCTCTTGCCAGGCATGTCGGGCCCTGCCGAGAGGATCACGCCGTCCTTGCTCGCCTTGATCGAGGCGAGGGAGGTGCAGACGACATGGGCGTCAAGCTGCCACAGCACGTCGAGCACGTGCTTGAAGAAGCTGTCCATGTAGCCCCACTGGCCCTTCATCTCCCGCGCACCGGACCTCGTCAGCTCCATCTCGACGAAGCGCGCGACGTGCGTGAAGCTCTCGACCACGATCGTGTCGCCGTACTCGTTCAGGCGCCCGGCCTTGTTCGCGGCGAGCAACTCGTCGAGGACGGCGTTCATCTCGTCGCGCGAGGCGACCTTGACGAACGGGATGCCGCTCCCGGCGAGCGCGATCTCGCCGTTCTCGTTCCTCGGGAACACGAAGAGCGGCCTCGGGAACGTGGCGGCCACGCGCGTCTTGCCGCTGCGCGTGTGTCCGTAGAGAAACACGCGGAGTCGAGACGGTACACCCGTCGCATGCTCGAATCGCATCCTTGCACCCTTGGTTCGCTACCCGGTTTTCCGCCAGAGCAACTGCGCGTCACAGCCCAGCGAGCACGTCACGCGCCCGTCGTCCCGCAAGGCCCACTTCTCGGGGGCCTTTTTGGGATCCGCCGAAGCTTTCGCTTCGCCGCAGCCGTCACACACGAAGACCGCAGCACCCCCCTTGTAGTAGCGAGCGCGTTCGCACGTCAAGCGTAATTGCGTTTCGAGGATTTTTTCGACCGAGGCGTCGAGGAGAGATCCGTCGTACGCCTTCAAAACCCTTGGGAGAACCAGCCCGGTCGCGATTGCGTCGGCGAGCGCGTTGTGCGCGTTGCTCAGATCGACGCCGTACCGCGCGCAGACGTTGACGAGCTTGTTGGGGCCCGGCCGGTTCATCGCCCACGCGAACGGGAGCGGATCGATCCACGTCGTTGAGAGGAGCGGGTGTCCCGACGGCAGCCCCTCCCGCGTCCTGTTTCCCACGAAACGACGGTCGAACGATGCGTTGTACGCGACGTACGTTCCGACCTCCGTGAGAGTCTTGATCGCCTCCCAGACTTCCGCCCACTCGGGGGCGCCGAACACGTCGGCCCACGTGAGCCCGTTGATGCGCGTGATCTCTTCCTTCCACTCGTGCGGCTCACACCGGATCAAGTAGTTGGCTTGCTCGACGAGCTGCCCGCGCTCGAAGCGCGCGAGGCCCAGCTCAAGGACGCGCGACTTGTCGGCATCCAAGCCGGTCGTCTCGGTGTCGATGACGAGGTAGTGGTCGAGCGCGCTCATGGCAAAATCGCTGCGAGACGCGCCCTTGCGCGTGCGGTCGCCCCGACCTTGCCGCGGTCCGCGCCAAGCGCGATGATCGCTGGATCGAGCGCGGCGAGAACGGCCACGACGCTCTGATTCATGCTCCGTACATGCGTCACCGGCACGTTGTCGTAGTCCTCTCCGGAGTCCCCCGGAGCCCACATCGCGTCGCCAGCACCGTATGTACGTTCGACGGCATCGAGCGCCAACGCTCCGACCACGTAGTCGAGCACGTCGTCGACATCGAACCGGCCTCGACGACGGCAGGCGCGAAAGGCTTCAACACGCGCGGCTGAGAGGACTCGACGAACTCGATTCACGTCTTGGGCTCCCCCCACGTGACCCTACTCCGCCCCTTCGTGATCGACTTGAGCAGGTGGTAGACCCAGTACTTCCCCGCCGGGAGGCCCCCCAGGAGCGTACGAAGCCGATCGTCGTCGGTGCCGTCACCGAGATCGACCACCCACCGCGCCCGAACGAGCTTCCCGCAGACAGATTCTCCCGTATCTACGAAGACGCGGTAGCAGTCGGCGGAGCGGAGGGAAGCGGCGTCAGGGATGTGCTTGTGGATCGTGACGTTCATCCGACGAACGTCCCACGCAACTTGGCCCACGTCGGCCCGACCGGCTTGACACGGCTGCCGAGTTGCTTGCGGCACACCGGGCTCGGGCACGCGACGATCGTTCGCGTGTGACGTCGCCAGCGCAGCCCCACGATGCCGCTGTGGACGTGGGGTCGCTCAAGCGTCTTCCAACCTTTCGGAGCCGACCGTCGGCCGGCTCCGGCCTCGGCCGTTCGTTCACACGCGTCACACTGGTAGATCACTCGAATACTCATCGCGCATCCTCCTTCCAGACGTTGAGCCGCACCTTGTACCCCGGCGGCAACTCGCCCGCCGTCGTCATGCTACGCGCCATCGTCTCATCCACGGACGGAAAGGAGCGGCAGAGGTCGAAGAACTCGCACCGGCCGTACCTGCGCGTGCACGCCGCGTAGTTCTTCGCGTAGTGGTGATCCGTTTCCTTCTCAGCCTGTTCGCTTCTCCGCGCATGAGCAAGCATCGCGCGCTCCCAGACGTTGAGCGCTTCCGGGCTCGGCTGGACGTGGATCCGCTCGCACTCCGGATTCTTCGTCTTGCTCGTCACGTTGACGAGCGAGCCGATGAAAGGCGGGTACTTCTCGAGGTCGACGAACTTCTCGAACACGTACACCTGGCCGAGGGTCTGGAGATCCTGCGTGTAGCCCTCGAGGACGTAGTGGTCCATCCGGTAGGTGCTCTTGTGTTCGATGATGCGCGTCGCTGGGATGCGCGTCGCCCAGTCGACGACGATGAGATCGAGCCGCGACGAGTATTCGAGCGGCGAGGAGACCTCCATCGTGTCCTCGACCGCGAGGATCTCGAACGACTCGAAGCGCCACTTCGCGATGTACGCCTCGGCCATCCTGGCGATCGTCTCGTAGATCTCCTCGTATCCGGGCTCCGAGGAGAACGGCTGGATCGCTTCATAGAACGCCGCAGGACCCCCGGAGTTCCCACACAGAAAGTGCGGGTCCCGCTTGTCGAGGTTCGGATCCTGCGCAAGCGCACTCTCCTGCCACGCTTGCCTGTCGAGGTAGTACCGCTCGAGGCCGTGATGCCAGACGATCCCCGTCGTGAGCGGCTCAGTCATCTGTTCCGCGCCCCAGCTCAAGACGTTCGAGAGGTAATGCTCGAACTCGCAGTGCAGGAAGCGCGACCAGTACGTCGAGCCGCGACGGGAGGGGCCGCCCTCGATGCCGAGGACTTCCTCGGGGAGGCGGCGGACGGGGAGGCCGCCGACGGAGATGATGCTCACGGCGTCTCTTTCCGACGCGATCCCGCGTACCCGGCCGTACGTGCATTCACAACCCTCCCGCGCTTCGCGAGAGCCGCTCCCACATGTGACGCGTGAACGAGCCGCCAGCCCGCCTCCGCAAGTGGATCATCACCCTGGAACCAGACGAGCGCCACCTCGAAGTCCGCCGTGAACTCCGCCCCGAGAAACTGCAATCGCCCGTCCCAGAAGCAGATGAGCGACGCGTAGTCCCAGTACCACTTCCACCAGAGCGAGCAGGGGTTCGCGGGGGTGAGGACGAAGATGTCGTTCGGACACGACGGGGCTTGCTGCGCTGCCCGGCGCGCCCACGCTTCGTTGGTTCGACGCTTCTTGCCGTCCCAGCACTCGACCATCTCGGCAGAGAAGGGGTGGTTGACGTAAGTAGAGCCGCGGTCAGTGTGCCACGGGTCGAGCAGACCGTCTCCGGGGATCACTTGCTCGACAACCTGCAGCGATTCGGTCTGGGCGCGTTGCACAAGCGCGCCACGTACGGCGAGAACGTCCTCCGCACTCTTCCACTGCGCACGGCCTAGCGCGCGTTTCCGCGCGTGCTCCGTATCCAAACGATCCGTGTCAACGTCCGGCGACTTGAAGTACGCCGCCTTCGCGTACACGACGCTGCTCTCGTTGGTGCAAGGATCGAGACCGATCGGCCCGCACTCGCGCACGCACTCGAGCACCGGAAGCGGCGTGCCCCAGTCGGTGCGAGCGACGTTCTTGGATGCCTTCTCGGCTCGACGACGACCACCCATTAGTTCTGCCTCCATCGCTTCAACTCATCGAAGAATCGATCGAATGCAGTTTCGGGACGGACGGATCCGAGAACTTCCGAGAGCTTCTGCGGTTCGCGGTCACCGAGCGTCTTCGCGATCACGTCGGCTTTCGCAAGGAGGATCTGCGCGAGGTACTCGTCGAGCGTCCCTTTTGCGAGGATCCACTTGGAGAGGACCGGCCGCGTTTGGCCGGAGCGGTAGACGCGTGCCTCGGCCTGGAGAAGCGTCGCGGGGGTCCAGTCGAGGTCGTGCAGGATGACGATGCGCGCAACTTGGAGGTTGACGCCCACGGACAACGAGCCGTACGTCGCCGCCAGCAAGGCCGGCTCCCGGTCCGCCGCGCGACGGAGAAACTCCGTAAGCGTCACGTCCCGCTGATCCTGCGTCATCTCCCCCGTGATGCACTGCCCGTACACGCCGCCGATGTGCTTCGCGACGACCTTGAGCCAGGTGAAGACGACGCCCTGCTCGCCGGCCGCGAGAGCGGACTCACACTCCCGAAGCGTCGCCCGCAGCTTCATCCCGGAGGCGAGCTTGCGCGCGCGATCGAGCATCGCGAACGTCTGCGTGCTGCCGCGCCGATCGAGGAGCGCGTCGAGGATCGCCTTGGGATCGTAGCCGTCAAAGAGCGACGCGTACTTCTTCAGCTCCTCCGCTTCCGGCTCGACGAGGATCGATTCCCTCGTGAGCGGAGGGAGATCCAGTCCTACGTCCTCGATCGTCCGGCGGATGAAGCACGTGTCGAGACGCGCTCGCAACTCCTCCGGGTGCGTATCGAGGCCCGCTGCGTTCTCGACCCCGTTGTACTTGTTCTTCTTGCCGCCGCAGTAGCGGACGAGAAACTCGGACGGCGTGCCCCACGTAAACTTGCCCGTCGCGAGCGAGAGGAGGGAATGCAGCTCCGACGGCCGGTTGAGGAGTGGCGTTCCAGTCAGAACGATCCGCATCGGCGTTGCGCCGCAAGCGAGAGCGACGGCCTGCGCACGGCGCGTTCGCCAGTTCTTGACGAGGTGCGCTTCGTCGAGAATCGATGCCGCGAACCGCAGCGGGTAGAGCCGGTCCCACCACGCGTGCAGGATCTCGTAATGGCAGAAGTAGAACTGCGCGTCCGGCCGCCACAGATCCTCAGCGAGCGCGGAAGATTTGTTGACGGTGCGAAGCACACACCACCTCGGATCGTTCTCCTCTGAAAGAAGACCGACACGCCGTAACTCCTCGTACCAGGAACGACGGAGGTGCTGGGGGCCGATGATGAGGATCGGTCCGCGACCGAGCTTCGCGTGGAAGTTCAAAGCGGCCAACGCAGCGACCCTACTCTTGCCAACGCCGGGGGAGTCCGCAAGCACAACGCGCTGCGCGTTGAGGATGAAGTCGACGGCGCGCTTCTGGTACCCGCGAAGAAGCGACGTGGCCGGCGGATCCATCGTCGCGGAGAAACGCGGCGCGCTCTTCGCTGGCGGCCAGAACGTCGCCGCGTTGCTCGGCAACTCGATTCGCGGCGGGCTCGCAGCGTAGTCCGCACGGATCCCGGGGACCTCAGCCGCCTCGCGAGCGAGCGAACGCCACTCCGGATCGTCCGGGATCTCGTACCGGGACCAGCTCATTGCACCCGAGACGACGTGTACGGCAGGCCGCGCCGCGATGTCAACCGAGTTCTACCATCACCGTGAACGGATCGCTCTCCGCCCAGATTGCATCGTACGGGATGGCGCGACGCCAATGCGGGAGCAGCGCCGCAGGAACGACGACGACGATCTGCACGCGATCGAAATCGACGTGCGGCAACAGATCGCGAACGAGCGTCGCCACGGCCGGCGGGATTTGGAACCACACGGAGATGTGATCGTCGGGGATCGATCCGTACTCGATTTCCACATCGGCCGATCCGTACTCGATTTCCACATCGGCCATCGATGCCTCCTACGACTCGATCTCCACCGTCGCGCCACCGACCAGTTCCGCGATCTCGTCCGGGGCTGGCGTGACGGTGGACTTCTTCTCGTCCTCGTCCTCGTCCTCGTCCTCGTCGTCCGGCTCCATCCGCTCCTCCATCTCCGCGACGCACGCCTCGACGATCTGCTTGGTGTACGCGGGATCGTTCTGGAGCCCGCCGAGGATCTGCGTGAGCGTCTCGCGCGGATGCGAGAGGATGAGCGGCGGCTTACTCCGGTCGGGCCCAACGAAGGCCGGCGGCAGCATCCCGAACTTGAAGAGGTGCTCGACGTAGTCGACGAGGAGCGGGGCGAGTTCCTTCGGCACAAGCCGCGCGTAGAAATTGAAAATGAGGACACGCCACTCGGGCGTGTGGAAGCCGGCGTCGGCAGGCATGAGCGCCCACGCCTGGCGCGTCTTTGCGGCGGCTTCGGGGTCCTGCGATTCGAGATGCCGCCAAACACCGTCGTCGTCGGAAGCGACGGGCGCGTGTCCGTTGGAACCCTCGCCACTCGAGAGGCCGCGGGGCGCAGGCGTCAGCGCCTTGGTCATGCCGCCGAACCCGCCCATGCCCTTGAGCCCTTCGAGGAGCGCGCCGATGATCCCCTGCGCCGCAGGCAGCCAGGACGGCGTCTCCGGCAGCATCTCGGCCTGGGAGTTGATCATGTCTGAGACCATCTTGAGGTTCATCAGCATGTTCGTGTTCATCATCTGGAGGACTTCGGCTCGCTTGGAGGGCGAGTCGGCGTCCTGCCACTTCATGAACACGGGGATGAGCGGGACGAGGAGCTTGATGATGTCCTCGATGCCGTTGCTCTGAGGCTTGTTCGCCATCGTGCTGACGATGAGGCTCGTCGACTCGCGGCCCATGCGCGCAAGTTCGATCTGCTGCGCCTGCTGCGCGAGCGCCATGTCGGAGTCGCGCTTCGCGCTGCTCTGCACCCACGCGACCGCGATGGGGGCGAGCACCGTTGCGAGGCCCGTGAACATCTCAGCGGTCGAAGGCCCCTTGGGAGCGACGTTCATCGCGTCGATCTTCTGCTCGAGGAGCTTCATCTCGGCGCGGTGCCGCTCTTCGGCCGCGCGCTCGCGATCGGTCGCGCGCTCACGATCGGCACGCTTGGCTTCCTCGGCCCGCTCGCGCTCCATCTTCTCGAGCCTGTCGCGCAACTCCTTGTTCTCCGCCGTCGCCCGGCTCTCACGGACCTGCCAGTCGTGCGCGTACTGGTTCGCGATGGCGTCGGAGTGCATCGACGCGCCGGCCGGAAGCCGGCCCGATCGAGTCGCCTCCGCGTAGACCGCGTTCCACTGCTCGGCGAGCGGAAGCTGACGCGCGAACGCAGGCACCAGATCAGCCGGCGGGGGCGTGAGCGAGCCGTTCGAGAGAACCTGCGGAACCATGCCGGGGATCGAGTACGCGGCCTGGGGGATGTTGAGACCGGGGATCATGCCGCCTCCGCTTGGGATCGCGCCCGAGAAGCCGAACGACTGCGTCTGGCCGTAGCCGTAGTTCTGCGGGGCCGCCGTGTTGGGCATCTTCGGCATGCCTGGGATCGTGAGCCGGTACTTGAAGAGCGGCGTGGTCGTACCAGGCTCGCGCACCTCGACCGTGTACTCGCCGCCGCCCCACTCCTGCGTGACCCGCCCCTCGAACCGGCCGTCGAGCAACTCCTGCGGCTCGACGAACCACGTCTTGGTCATCATGTCGGCGCCACCGGAGGCTGCGCGCTTCCGGTAGATCCAGAGGACGTACTGGGCAAACGACGAGCCTTCGATGTGCTTGCGGACAAGCTCGTCGTCGACCTGACTCAGGATCGGGAACTTCGGACCGGTGGCGGCGGGCGCGTTCATCTCGTTCTCCGTGCTCAGGACGGCTCGCCCGTGAGCGGCTCCTCGGTGTCGATCTCGTTCCAGCGCTCACCGCACTTGTCGCACCGCTCCGGGAACACGATCCGCCTGCTCGTAGAAACGGGCCCAAAGGCCACCCTCGCGACGTACCAGGCGCAGGGCCACTCGTGGCCGTTGATGCACTCCGCAGTGCCGCGGTGCGTCTCCGCGCCCTCCGGCGGGTTGACGACCTCGGGCGCTGCACGCGTCGTCTCGTAGTCGAGCGCCGAGAGCACGCCGCGAAGACCCGCAACGGCCTGCGTGCGCTGCTCGTCGGTGAGCCCGAACGCGGGATCCTGCGCGAGCGCGATCATGGTGCCGAGCAGGCTCGCAGCACCGAGGATCCGCTCCTCTGCGTCGCAGACGCGATCCTCGAACCGGTGAAGCTCCTTTTCGAGATGCTGGCTGTGCTCGGCACGGAACTTGGCGGTCCTCGCCAGCTCGCCGATGCCGGCGGCGTAGTTCGCGTCGGTCTCGAGCCGCTGGACGAAGAAATCCCCCACTGCCTTGGACACGTTGACGAGCTTGTCGCCGAGGCGTCCCATCGCGGCCTCGTCGAGCCCGATTGACTTGAGCACTCCGAGGATCTGCTGAAGCTGGTTCTGTGTGGGGTCCATCTAGTTCTCCTTGAGCTTTCTGCGAACTTCTCGAAGTTCGTCGATGATCGGGCCTTCTATCTCGTGAGCGCTCGGCAAAAACCGCGGGAGTGCTGCCGTCAGAATGTGGGTGCCTGCCGCTCCGAAGACGGCTGCTTCCAGAAAACTGTCGAACGGTCGAAGCATGAGTTCGAGGACGATGGCCGCCCAGAAGCCGACGCACACCGCGCAGTAGACGAAGCCCTCGAAGAGCGGATGAACGAGCGAAAGATACATGCGGGGGACGGAGAGGAGCGGCGAGGTCGTCACGCCGTAAACGACGACGACGAGGGAGGCGGCCCAGAGGAGGTGAGTCATCATCGTCATCGCTGAAAGGGGTTCTTCTTGTACGAAGGGCAGGCCGGCGTGCTCGGCCCGACGAGCACCTCATCGCGCGGCGTGCTCCGCGCAGCGCAGAGCCCCATGTTCTGCGGGGCGTCGGTGAGGTACTCGGTCGCGCGCTTGCCCCACAACTCGTGGACGAGCCGCGCGACGAACTTCTGCCTGCGCATCGACTCCTGGCCCTCGCGGTGCTTGAAGTTGCTGCACGTCAGACAGAGGCGCTGCCCTTGATCGGCGAAGATCTTGAGTTCGTTCGCCGACGCCTTCCTCACGAGTGGGATCGTCCCGACGTTCGGAGCCGTGAGATCGGGGATCTTCGCAATCTCGTCCGGATCGTTCATACGCCGATCGAAATACTCGGCGTCGTATTTCTTCTCGTCGGTCATTCCGTGCTGTTCCGCCCCCTGCGGTACTGCTCGCAGAGGAAACCCTCGAAGACGCCCGCGTTCTTCATCCCGCACGCGCCGTAGCGATCCCAGGTGTGCATGCGCCCCTTGAGCGCAAGGGACACATCGTCGGGCGTGTCGTCGAGCACGGCCATCGTCTCGGGATCACGCCTGCCGCGCTTCTGGTTCAAAAGCTGATCGGGCGAGATGACCGCCATCGCCTGCGCGAAAATCGGTGAGACCGTTGCGACGAAGGCCGCGCGATCGAAGTACCGACAGTTGCCGCATCGCGGCTCCTCGCGCCAGAAGAAGACGATCCGCGCCAACCAGGCGAGGATGCGGGCGAATCGGCTGCGGACGATGGCGGTCACGGGGCTCCGAGTGTGGGCGAAGGTAGGTAACTGTGGGTTCGCGTCAAGGGGTTTTCGGCCCCCGTCGTAGCCGGAGTCTATCATTTTCCAGTTAGCAATAGTGCTTGGCTATGCCTGTTTCGATAGTCACAGACTATGGCAGCGTGCGCCGGCCCCGCCCCCACCGGCCCCCTCCCGAAGGCGCCCGCACGCCCGTAGGCCGCGCGCGCCGCGTCGCAGCCCCCTCGCGCCAGCCCTCAGGCCCGAGCGGGAGGCAAGCGAGCTTTCCCGCCGCTGTGCGCCGCGAGCTGTCAGGCGGGCGTCTAGGAACGCGCCGAGCCCGAGCCGGGAGGGGTCGGGGTGGGCTGGTAGGTAGCGACGCTCGAGCAGCGTGGGATCACTACCAACAGTCGAGGACGGGACCGGACGCACCACTTACGCCTACAACTACCCGAAAAGGTTCGCAATGTAGGGCGGTGTGCGGAAGTGTGCGATAGTGTGCGGAAGCGTGCGGAAGCGTGCGGTTGCGTGCGGTTGCGTGCGGTTGCGTGCGGAAGTATTCAAGGCTTGAGCACTGGCTGCCTTGGGTGGTCGATTCCGGCGTGCTCTGGGCCCCCTTCGGAGGAGTCGGCTTCGGAGGAGTCGGCTTCGGAGGAGTCGGCTTCGGAGGAGTCGGCTTCGGAGGAGTCGGCTTCGGCGCGCCGCGATCTCGAGCCCGACCACCGCGACATCGGTGAGGTCGTCAGCGCTTCCGTCGGGCTTGACGAGCTGCGACGCGGGAAGCGATTGCCGTCACATCGTCGAGCGTATCGTCAAGTGCGTTGTTGAGTGCGCGCGCGTTGTTGGTTTCGATTCGCGGTGCCGACGCATCATCGAAATTGCGTATCTCAAGCCCGCACCATCGACAATCCGCATCGCATCCATTCGTTTCCGAAAACGGTGCAAGTCGTCGCCAGGCCGCAGCTCCGACGAAGAACGTCCGGCTGACGTTCCATCGGTGGCCGAGGACCGCGCACAAGGCCCCGCCGAGGACTCGGCGGATCCTCCGTCGCCATGCCGACGGGCTCGGAGCGGACGGCGGGGGGCAGCGGTATGGGCCTGCGTTGGGCATCCGGAGGCTGACCGTGGCATGGCGTCCGGGCGGTCGTCAACGGCCTAAAAAGACGGTGGGGGGTGTCACAAGGTGTCGCAATGGACCTGTGTGACACCCCCCACCCCGCCATCCCTCTGTATTTATAGAAAAAAATAGCTTCTTTATAAGGAAGAAGGGGGGTGTCACTCAAAAAAGGGGGGGTGAGGGTGTGTGCCATTTACGTGGGGGGTCTCGGGCTATGGGTACGTTTTTCGGCCAACACGGGGTACCCCCCTTTATCCTGTGACACCACGAAAACGGTGTGTATTGTGTAACATACCCGAGCAGTTAGCGGTCTGTGGGTGTCACACAGGTACATTGCGACACCTTGCGACACCTCCGCAGTTGGGACGGCTTTATAAGCTTATATCGACTGATCTAAGCTTTTCGGCCCTAGTTGAGCTTTGCTTTTGTCGGCTGCCCAGGTTATCGTAGCTTTTATGACCGATACCCCTACGCCAGCGGCCGGCATCCCGATGCCCGAGTTCACGCCCGAGCAACTCGATCTCGCCTACCGTTGCGAGGGGTCCCTCAAACTCCGGGCGCACCACGAGATCGACATCCCGTTCGCTGAGGTGGTCGAGGGCGCTACGGTCGCGGCCCTCGACGCCGTCTCCGAGTACGCGGCGAAGTTCGGTGTGTCCATGCCTCGCTGGCACGAACTGCCGTCGCAGCGGTACGACACGACACGGCACCTCGTGCACGACTTGCTTGGTTTGCGCGTTCAGCTATCGCAGGACGATCCATTGGCGGTGGTTTTCCACACGACGATGCTCTTCACTGCGTACCCGCTCCTCAAGCAGCACGATCGACGTGTGGAGGCTCGAGATCGCCGCGCCGCGCGCCAGCGAGCAAAACTTCAGGAGAGCAGCACGCGCAAGTACCGCGCGTATCGACTTCTCCAACGGAATCAGCGTGGCTTGAGCGTCAGCATGATCGCCAAGTTTCTCTACAATCTCGATCAAGTGCCGCCGCCGCGTTCCAAGTTCTACGCGCGCGCAGCATCCGTGCTTCAGGAGTTGAAGAAGCTCCAACGCGCCGAGACGATCGAGCGCGGCTTGTGGGTGTGGAAGCGCACGCCCGAGGAGGAGGCCGAGATTGGGAAGCTGCACGCCGAGATCTTCGACGACACTCGCGACCGCCCCCCGACGCCCGGCCTCCCCGTCTGCATCGACCCCTCGCCACCTGGGTCATTCGTGCCGGGGCCGCCCGTGGTTGTCACGATGGACGGGCCGGAGGAGATCCCGGAGGGGGACGACTCCTAGCGCCGGAGCAACTCGCGCGCGACGTACTCCGAATACGCGGGCGGGATCGCCTGCGTCAGACCCCGCCAGTCGAGCCAATCGATCCCCATCGCCTGTCGTCCGTGTTCCACGTCTCGAGCCCGGATCACTCCGTCCGGGAGCCGATCTCTTGGCCGCTTGCTGTACACGGCGATGTTCCTACGTCCCCGGCACTTGCAGGCGAGCGGCCGGATCGGAAACGACGCCTCGAACAGGCGGTGCCGGCGGACATCGAGCCCGAACATCGACCCGCACAGCGTGACCGGCGAGAGCAACGGAGCGCCGAGGACGTTCTCGATGCACCACGGTGCACCGCAAGCTCGCAACGCCGCCCTCACGGCAGGGATGTGGTCCACGTCATCCGGTTTCGCCTTGCCGAGGCCGCGCAACTGCGTGTGCGCTTGGCACGGCGGCGAGGCCCACACGAAGTCGTAGCCGCGCAGGTTCACTTCGCGCCAGTCGGCGCGCACGAAGCGGTACGGGTACTGCGGTTGCGGGTGCAGATCGACACCGGTCACGTCGAAGCCCGCTCGGACGAGCCCTGCGGATGCGCCGCCCCCGCCGCAGAACAGATCGAGCGCTCGGAGGGTCATCGCGCCCGCCTCGGCTTCCAGAGTTTCTGCGCCTCCGTCACCTTTTGCTCGTTCTTCCTCCCCGTTCGGATCCGCTCCTGGCGTCGAAGCCCCGCAGCGTGCGCCCCCCACTCCCGCCTCTGTCGCTCGAGCGCCTCGTCGCGGGCCTCGGCTTGGACTTGGGCGCAGACGGAGCACGGTGCCGGGCGGGGACCGAGGTGGATGCCACATCGAAGTGTCACCATTGTCAGTTCAACCGTATCGCGACCATCGGGTACTTCACGTCCCGGATGAGCTGCGACTGCCCAACCATCTCGACCTGGATCGTTCCCATGCTCCGTAGGCCGTCGATGTGTCGGCGGAGCTGATCGGCCGTCAGGTGCAGCTCCCTCGACAGATCGCGCATCGTCATGCCTTTCTCGCCAGACTCGACGATCGCCTCCTTCACCTTCTCCTGCATCGTGTAGTCCGGGTTGCGCTTGTCGATCTCACGCTCGGTCTTGATCGCCGCCCCGACGGCTCGCGTGCAGAGCGCGCAGGCGAGCCGTACGTCCTCGACGTTCGCCCACGCCCTTCCGTCCGCAAGTGCGAGCATGCACGCGATCATCTTCGCGACGTTCGCCGAGCGGTAGTGCGTCCCGACGTGGTTGTCGGTCATGGACAGCTCGCCGTTGCGCATCGCGAGCGCCTTGATGATCGGTTTCGCGGCGAGATCGAACTCGATGTTTTTCGGCCAGGCGTACGTCACGCCACCGTGCTTGAACCCCATCGATTCGTTGACGAGCAGCCGCCTTCCCCACTCCTGCCAGATCCCCGCGATGCTCGCGTACTCCCGAACGCGCTCCTCGTCGTCGTACGGCATCGCGTTCTCGCGCACCCAGTTGAGCCGGTTGAGCATTCCGCCCCCGCCAAAGTCGCGTTCGGCGTTGATCCCGAGCGCGTCGATCGTCGTGAGCACACAGAGCGATACGCGCGGATTCTTGATCAGCGTCTTCACGTCCGTGTTGCGGTACTTCATGTAGTTCAGGCTGTAGTTGCGGCAGTCGTAGATCGTGTTGAGGAACTCCAAGAAACCCTTGCGCTGGATCACGCTCGTGAACTCGTCGGCGACGAGGATCGCGCACGACAGATCGTTTTGCTGTTGATGCTTCTCGCCGATCGCGTGAACGGTGGCCTCCACCGACGCGCTCGAGATCGAGATGAACGGATCCGGGCACGGCCCCATGTCCCTCGCCCGCACTTCGAACCACGCCTTCGCGAAGTCCTGCGCAAGCAACGCCGCGGTGCTCTTGCCCGACCCCGTGGGTCCTACGAGGCCGCTCCAGAACCGGAACGGCTGATCGAGCCACGTGTACCCGCGCAGGCTCAGCTCGTGCGCGAAGAACGGCAGGATCGTGTAGAGTACGTACCAGCCCGGCACAGGGACGACGCGCGTCGCCCAGTCCACGTAGGCTCGCAGCAGCCCGGTCTTTGGGAGTGAGTCCCGTACGTCGGTCACAGAGGCTTGAAATCCTCAACCGATCCGGGCTAGTCTCCCGATCGGATTCGTCGTCCAACGCCCTGCCAGCCTTTCCCGGGACGGCAGGGCGTTTCCTTTGGTACACGAAGAGGGGGCGGGGCTGCAAGGGTGTTGACAGCGCAAGCGCGGGCAGGCAAGGTCGGGCTCGTGGCTGGGCTGCAATGAAGGTCCGCCTTTACCGCAACTTGAAGATCCGCGACAAGCGCGCGTGGTCGATCATGGCCCAGGAAGGCCCCAAGAAGGGCAAGGTCATCGACATCGTGTCCGGGGCCGTGATCAACAACGCGCGCTTCCTCGTCTCCGAGGCCGGACGCCAGCGCGTCATCCGCGAGAAGAGTAAGAACGTGCATGCGTTCGTCGAGGGCACGCTCGTCAGCTCGACGCCGCTCGACTCTGCTCCGCGTACGCGCCGAGCCGGCCTTTCGCCCATCACCTACGATCCGTACCGCTTTTCGCAGTTCCAGCGGCTCGACTGCAACGAGACGATCAAGACCTCGCCTCACGTCATCATCGACGACAAGGGCGTCGCTGCGGAGGCCGGGCCGTGCGGCGTGCTTCAGGGACTCCGAGGCCGACGGCGCGGCTTGAAGCGCGGGGTTGCGAGGGCGTGCTCGCTCACGTGGGATTGCGGAGAGGTTGGTCGTTGACAGCCGGGGCGGGGCGGCGGTAGGTTCAGCGCGTGTTGGTTGTGTTCGTCTCGTATGGCAACGACTCGATCGCGCTCGTCCAGCGTTTCGCCGAGTCCGACGTCTTGCGGAAGTACGATCGTGTCCTTTGCGCCTACTCCGACACCGGCTGGGCCTCGCGTGAGTGGCCCGATCGTGTCGTGCAAGGTGAGACGCTCGCTCGTTCGCACGGATTCGAGCCGTGCCGGATTCCGTCCATCGGCTTCGTCGCTCTCGCACGGCTCCGCAAGGGCTTTCCTCGCAACGGAATGCAGTTCTGCACCACCGTCTTGAAGATCGAGCCGGCGCAGGTGTGGCTCGATGAGGTGGATCCAGATCGTGAAGCGGTGTGCGCCGTCGGTGTGCGTCGCGAGGAGTCGCGCGCACGCGCGGCTTGGCCGGAGTGGGCCGAGTCGAGTGACAAGCACAACGGCAGGTCGCTTTGGGCCCCGCTCGTTCGCGTGACGATCGAGGAACGAGACGCACTTGTTCGTCGCGCTGGCTTCGAGCCGTTGCCGCATCGTTCGATGGAGTGCTTTCCGTGCGTCAACTCCAACCGAACCGATCTCCGGTTGCTCACCGAGGAGCGTATCGAGGAACTTGCCGCCATCGAAACGTCGATGGGTTACACCGGCGAGGGTAAACCGCGTACGTTGTTTCGTCCGTATCGACACGGCGGCGCGGTCGGCATTCGCGAGGTCGTTCGGTGGGCGCAGAGTGAGCGTGGCGAGTACGAGCCGCCGACCGCTGGCTGCGATTCCGGTTTCTGCGGTTCGTGATAGTCTGCCAATCGTGAAACGCTGCAAGTACGAATGGGAGTCCTGGCGCAATGGTAAGGTCGTTGCGACCGGCTGCGTTGCGTCGCTCAAGGCCGCGAAGGCTCTCGCCCGCCGTCGTCGCGCGACGATCGACGTGTACCAGAGCGATCCTCGAACGCCCGGCTCGACGTGGCTTCGTTGGACGGTGCAGCCGAGCGGTGCGGTGAGCCGGCCGTGATGTCTCTCGACGATCTCCTCCGCCGAAGCGCAGCGCAGCGCAGCGTCCCAGCTCTTCGAGATCGTCTGCCCCGACGGCAAGGTCCGCCACCCTCCGTACGCGAACTTCGAGGACGCCGCTCACGATGCCCATGTGCTCCGCAAGGGCAACGACGCGTTCGCGATCGTGGACCGTGCGAAGCCGCGGGACGTTCGCCCTGGCACTACGTGGCGCTGGCGATCGACAAGACGCTTGGCGAGGGCGGGCAAGCGTGACCGATCGCGATCTCATCTTGCTTCCTGCGCCGGTTGCCGACCCTTTCGGTGGCTGGAGGTACCAGACGGCCAAGCATCGTTTCATCGCTTCGTTCGAGGCGCACGGTCCGACGAAACGCTTGGCGATCGTCAGCATTTCACGACTCGACAATGGTGCGATCGTCGATGTGGATCGTGCGGAACTTCGGCGTGTTGCTGCGAAGTTGCGCTGGTTTGAGGAGTCGGAGGAAACGGCTCGCGGGGCGCGCGCAGCAGCGCAAGCTCTCGGTGCGGTGCTTGTGCCGAACTTCAAGTTGATGGCGATCGTGGTCACGTGCACGTACGTTCCGAACACTCCGGGAGTCGACTCGGCCCGACGCGATGTGCCCGGCCGCGATTAGGTTCTCGAGCCAACGCGCCGCGAACGGCTCAATCTCGTTGTAGTACGCACCCAACTTGGTCCGTTTACCAGAGCGGCACGAAGGACGTCAACGCTTTCGGCACGCTGGCGACGTGGGTCCCACTGCCCAGCGATCTTGTTCGTTTGCTTTTCCGCCCGTGTACACGACCAGGGTGGTTCCGTTTCGTCCGAAGCGGTATCTGTATTGGACCGAGCGGCACAGTTTGTTGGCAATGCGCTCTGCGTACGATCGATCGTTGCGAACGCCGTTCGGACCGGCGTGCGGCTCACGTGTCTTGAGTATGCGGATGGCCATCCTAGGTCGAGTCTACACGATCTAGTTCGTGTCGCGCTACTTGGCCACTTGCTCTCCCGCACCATCACCGTCCCCTGCACGTTCTCGACCGCGACCGTCCCGATCTCCTTGAGGCCCGTGATGTACCGCCGAACCTGCTCCGCCGACAGGCGCAGCGACCTCGACAACTCCCGCTGCGAGATCCCGTCTTCACCGGCTCCGACGATCGCTTGCTGGATGCGGTCCTGGATCGTGTAGTCCGGGTTGCTCTTGTCGATCTCGGCAGCCGTCTTGACGTTCGCCTCGATCGCCCGCTTGCAGAGCAGGCACGCCCGCCTCGCATCCTCGACGCTCGCCCAGCACCGACCCTCCGACAACGCGTACATGCACGCGAGCATCCTCGCGGCTCCCGCAGCCCGGTAGTACGCCCCGACGGACTTGTCCGCGATGGACTGGGAGATCGTCTGGCCGGTCGGCGACGAGCTTACGTAGCGCTCGCAGGCGGGTGTGTGGTACCATCCCACACAGCGTGCGCACGACGACCCGCATCATCGAGACCAACTCCCTCGACGACCACGCCCGCCTCATCCGGGAGCAGGTCGATGCGTCGCTCAAGGACCCACAGACGCGCTGGCTCGCCGCAGCTCTCGCGTCCGGCAACTACGTCTGGGTCAACGACCCCCGGACCGGCGAGCAGGTTCCCGCGGTCCGCTACCACAATCGGGCCTACCGCGTTCATCCGGGTTCGCCGACGTGCGGACCTCGAGACTTCGCGTGCGAGGTCGTTTCGATCTGGAACTTCCTCGTTCTGAATACAAAATACCTCGCGGATGCGGATGGGTACGACACGTATCAGGATTTGCGAACGACGCTTGAAACCGGCAGCGCCGATTGCGACGACGCGACGGTAGCTTTCTGCGCACTTCTCCGCGCGATCGGTTTCAAGATGATGGCTCGCATCATCTCGCAGGACGGCCGCTACTGGGCGCACGTCTACCCGATGGTGATGATCCCGGGCCGAGGTTGGACCGCGCTCGACATCACCGAGTCGGGCAAGGAGCCGGGCTGGGAGTTTCCGCGTGCGAAGGCCGTGCGCGATTTTCCGATGGGGGACTCGTGATTCCGATCATTCCGGGACCGTGGGGCGCTCGAACGAACATCCCGCAGGAGATCCGCACCCTGCCCTTCCCGCTCGTCGCCGGTTCCTACCCGCAGCACTACGAGCAGACCGCCGAGATCCTCCGCAACCGCGAGACGTTCCATCCGTCCTTCGTCGGCCAGCGCAAGTTCGCCCCCGACGCGATGACGAGCGTGTGGGGCGCCGTCCGCGCGCTCGCCGCCGCTCGAGATCGCCTGCGGGGCTTTCAGAACCTCGCGTTCGGCCACGGAACGCCTGGGACGCCGTCCCATCCGATGAGGGTCGGACCTCCCGCCCTCCCGCAGCCCGCGGCCTTCATGCATCGCGAGGATTGGCCGCAGCCGCTCACGCGCGACGGGATCCTCTCGCCTGCGGAGGGCCGCCTGCTTGCTCTTGGTCCGGCGCTCACGGGGACCGGGTTCGGGACGCAGACGGAGCTTCCGTGGAACGATCACATGGCTGGTAGGGACGGGCTTCCCGTCATCTGAGGAGAACGACATGATTCCGATGCATTCGATGATTGTGGCGCGAGGCGTGCACGAAGGGTACCTTCTGCTCCAAGTCATCGGCGAGTACGGCTCGCAGGACGAGATCAACAAGGTGCTCGTTGATCTTCGTGCGAAGGCCGTCGAGATGATCAAGCGCGGTCCTCGGCCGTTCGACGACAACGCGCTCGGTCTCGCTGCGGAGTGATCCTGTGGCGGATGAGATCACCGTCCACGTCGGCGACGAGATCAAGGCCCAGTGGGTCCGCGTCCTCGACGTGTTCGTGATCGGTCCGCTCATGGTCGCCGGTGGGATCTTCATGGCTCGTCGGTCGGGACCGGTTGGCATCGTCGCAGGCGGAACGCTCGCCGCGTTCGGGGTCGCGACGGTGTGGTTCAACGGCAGGAACTACCTGCGGATCGCTGAGAAGCTCCGATCGCAGGTGGCGAGCGCAACCACTCCGCAATCTCCGCCCATTTGAAGCGCAAACGTCGACCGACGCGCATCACAGGCAGGCCGTGGTGCGCGACGAGTTCGTACACGTCGCGTGGTTCGATGCGGAGGACGCGGGCGATCTCGATCGGTGTTGCGAGGGGCTCCATGCCGGATCCCTCTACTCGTTCGTGTGCGGTCTGGTCGACCTGGGTAGACATTCCGTGCGGTCTACCGCGTTGCTGTACGGTTCACCCGTTAGTATCTATTTGCGCGCGTGCGTCCCGGACGCCGGGACACGCTGGGACACGACGGGACACGCGGGTTTGCGAACAGTCTAGCCGCGCCGTTCGCCTTGGTGTAGGATGATGTGCGCGTATGTCCTACAACTACGACCGCTACGGCTTCCCGACGACCGTCGCGACGGACCCGTCCTCGGGCGTCCGCATCAAGCCGACCTCGCAGCGGTGCGGCCTCTCTGGTTGCGGACCGGGCTGCGTCGGCTGCGGCAACGGTCTCGGCCAGGGCTCCTACGTCCTCTCGGGCAACTACCGTCCGCTCGGCGTCGGGCTCGAGGGCTACAACATGGAAGTGAGCCGGCTCGGAGCTGTGCACGCTGGCATCGCAGGCGGTGCGCAGCTCCGCGGTCTTCGCGGGATCTGGGACACGTGCGGCAGCCTCTCGCAGATCGGCTCGTCGATCGCGGGCATGTTCACGACCTCCGGTGACAAAAGCACGTCCGGCACCGCGCTCGATGTGCAACGCGGCATCGACATCGGCGGCTCGCTCTGCGACGTGGCCGACGCGGTCGACGATCGCGGTGGTCGCCGCAGTCCCTCCGCGGATGACATCGTCGCGCAGGCTCGGGAGGACGCTGGCGGATCTCCGCCCGCAGGGGAGGCCACCGCCGCCTTCGACAAGACGAACCTCCTCATCGGTCTCGCTGCGCTTGCTGCGGGCGTGGGCCTCGGCTTCGTGATTGCGAGGTAGCTGATGGCCGTTCCGAGCATGTTCAACTTCGCGCTCCCGCCCCTCACCGAGTCGGCGCAGCGGCAGCTCTACGTCGAGATGGAGCAACAGCGTCAGCAGATCGAGGAGACGGGAAGCAACGTCGAGGGCGACGGCAGCATGCGATCTGAAGGTTCGCCCGGCGGCATCCTCCGCGACCCCCTCGTCCAGAAGGGCCTCGCGCTGATCGTCGGGGCGTTCGTGGGCGGCGGGATTTCGTACCTCGTGTTCGGGCGAAAGCGAGGCGAGTGATGTCACCGGCTGAATCGGCTGAATTGCGCACGCTGCACGATCGTGTGGTTGCGGAGGCGAACGCGTGGGGCGGCACGACGATGCCGGCGGAACTGCGCGAGCTGTACGACTCGCTCGAAGCAGACTGGTACGAGGCGGCACACGGGCAGAACTGGGAAGCGTCGTGGTCGTTCGGCGCGGCGAAGTGGATCATGCGCTCGCAGAAGGCCCGCGCAGCGGCCGGCGGCGGAACTGCCTCGTTCTCGTTCGTCGGTCCTCTCGCAGCCGCCGGTGGCGTCCTCGTCGGCGGCCTCCTCGGTTGGGTCATCACTCGTTTCGGACGGAGGTAGCTGATGCTCAAGTACGGAATCGGGTTCGGCGTCGGAGTCGCAGCGGTGCTCGGGTACCTCGCCATCCGCGAGTATACGCGCTGGGGCACGTTCCCCGGCGGCGTGATCCCCGACGTGGACCCGCAGAACGCGAACAACACGCTCCCGGCGCGGATGTTCGGGCTCGCGCCGATGAACGCGTACCGTGGGCAGTCCACCGTTGCCGGCCTTCGGTGGAGGTAGTCGATGATCAAGTTCCTCCTCGGACTCGGAGTCGGTGTCGCAGGTACGCTCGGCGTCCTCTACGTTCGCAACCGGATCCTCGCCGCGAAGGCGGTGCCGCTCATGCCGTCGCAGAACCAGCCGTTCGAGCCGATCACTGGTGGCATGATCAATCGAACTGCACAGGACCCGGCGATCACGAACTGAGCCATGACGTTCATCCCGCAGCTTCGCCCTGGCGTCGTCCGCGCAGCCATCTCCGGCGACGCCATCGCATCGCTCGAGACAGGTCTGCTCGCGGCTGAGCAGCGCATCGTGGGCATTGAGAAGACGGGCTACACCCGGCACATCAAGGGCAACTGCGGGGGGGAGCCGCTCCTGTTCTCGGGTCCCTGTGATCCGGCGCGGATGCGGCAGGTCTTGATCCAACCAGACCTCTACGAGACGGCTCGGCAGCACCTCAAGAACGCGCTCGCGATCACGCCCAAGCCTGACGAACGGGAGCGGTGGTACAGCGCTTCGGCGCGTTGGGCGTGGGTGATGCGCAAGGCCGACAACTTGGCCTGGGGCTGGCGTACGGGTCTACCTGTGGGAACACGCTCAGTGGCGGGCGGCAAGGACGGCGTTTTTGACACGCCCAGCGCAGATGCGTTTGCGCAGTCAGTGTTCGATCCGGCGAAGGCGGCGGCGGTACGCGACATGGGGCACAAGGGTGAGCGCGCGTTCCACATCGATCTTCTTGGTTGGGGTCCGCGTGTAATTTACGCGTGGCCGGAAGCCACCACACGTGGCGAGGCTGACCGCGCCATGTGGACCGCGCCGGATGACTACTTCGAGTGGAGCAAGTGGCTCGACTACGACACGACCGGCCTCTACCGAGATTGCGGCGGAGTCTTTGGAAGCCCGTGCCCCGGCTACCCTAGCGGCAAACGGTACCACAAGACCTTGCGCACGAACGGCGCAGTTCGCGTTGAGTGGTGGAAGAAGAAGCTCGAGGTCTACTCGAAGTACCCGCTCATCGATCTTCTTGCGTACGCGTGGGGTGGCTACAGCCAGTACCTCGATCTCAACGCTGCCGCGCTCGGCTTCACGCCCGCGCAGATGCGCACGCTCGCCGAGGTGAAGAACAAGGCGGACATACAGTTTATTGCGGGGAAGGTCGCCACGATTGGAGCTTTCATTCCGGTGATCGGTTGGGTTTGCTCCGCGATTGCTGGCCTCATCTACGCGCTGTCGGAATATCTCGCAGCGGGTTGCATGTTCTCGTTCCACCAGTTTCAGGAGCGCGTTATCGACCTGCCCGAGTGCGGCGTGTGGGGCGAAGGTGCGACGCCAATCTCCACTGTTCCCAGGATGTACGAGAGCCTCATCGCGCAGGGCTTCGATCCGCAGCGTCGGCTCGACGAGATGAACGCTCCGCCCGAAGAGGAACCGTCAACGCCCGCGTGGCTTGTCCCCGCGGCAGCGGCCGTCGGTGGACTCATCGTCGGCGCGATCGTTGGAAAGGTTGTGTCTTGATGACTGCGTTCCTTCCGCCCGCAACTCTTCCCGGCGTCTCGTCCACCGGCCCGATCTCGTACGCGACGAAGTTCGCCGCGACGGTTCCGCAGACGATGATCGGCCCAGGCACCCCGTTCGCCAAGGTCGCAGCTCGGCTCGGTCCGGTCCTCGCAACCGACCGCGCCGGCCCGAGCGGGATGCTCGGCCAGGCCGATCTCGGCTCGTCTGCGATCGGCGAGTCGACGGTCAGCACGTCGTCGGGCGGTGGCGGAAGCGGATCGGCGGGCTCGCTCCCGGTCGGCGAAGGCGAGACGGAGGTGCCGGATGTCGTTGGTGGCAACGGCAACGGCAACGGCAACGGCAACGGCAACGACGTTTCGGAGGCGCTCGGAACGTCGATCGGTGCAGCTCTCCGGGGATCGCTCCTGCCGCTCGCGATCGGTGCAGGCGTCGGCCTCCTGCTCGGCTTCGTGTTGAGTCGTTGATCAGCCCACGCGCGGATCTTCGAGCTGTGCGAGCGTCCTGTCGAGCGCGTCTCGCAGCGCCTTCGCCGTCTCGGCCTCGAGCGTCCACGCGAATGCTGGCTTGGCATCGATCTCGATGAACACGATGACGCTGTCGGGATCGCGTGAATCGCTGCCAATCCCGACCGCGATGATCGTCGGGAACTTCATCGTCGCGAACTTCCGTGGCTCGTTCTTCGCGCGCCGCTCCGCGAGGTCGATCACGTCGCCCATCGTTCGCCCTCTACCACGACGCTGCCGCTTCTGCTTGCGTACGTGTAGGTCTTTAGCGTACGATGTACGGAAAGGTGAGACTCCATGCAGGTCATTCGCGCGATTCGTAGGTCCCCCACGCTCGGCGACACCGCTCCCGGGTGGGTCTCGCCGATCTCTCGCACGATGGTCGTGCCCGGTGCGATGGAACGAGTCGCGGCGGCTCGAGCCGAGGCGACGGGCTGGCACTCGATCCCGAACAGCCGCGGCATCGTGGGGCTCGGAGGTCGCGGCCTTGGCGCGATGACGATGCCGACGTGGCTGCCGTGGGCGGGCGCGGGGCTCGTCGTCGGTGGCGTCGTCGCGTTCTTCGTCTTCCGCAAGAAGAAGAAGTAGTCGAGGTCGCCCGTGGCGAAGAAGACCAAGAAGAAGGGCAAGAAGTGGGGCCGGCGTCGCAAGGGCGACCAGTTCGTCTGCTCTTCGGGCTACGTGCTCGGGGCGCGCTCGCCAAAGACCGGCAAGAAGTTCAAAGCGCCCACGTGCGTCGCGACCGCGCCGGGTTCCTTTCGCACGCGTCGCCCCAGGACGATCCGCGAGAGGAAGCCCACCAAGCGCGGACTCGGCCCGCAGGGACGCATGCCGATCATCCCGCAGCGCGCGATCTCGGTGCGCGGCCTCAAGGGCGGCACGTGCGGGTGCACCTGACATGGCCAAGAAGAAGAAGCGCAAGCTCCCGAAGAACGCGCCGCGCTTCGTGAAGAAGCTGGCGTCCGGCAAGTGCCCGTTCGAGTGGAACGGTCGCAAGGTCACCAAGATCAAGTTCAAGAAGAAGAGCGGCTTCGTCTGCGCCGCGCAGCCGAAGTAGGAGAACATCATGGCGAAGAAGAAGCGCAAGTCGTCCCGCGGTCGCAAGGCGCCCGGCTGTCACTGCCCGTCGCGTTGGCGCGGCAAGCGCGTCACGGCCAAAGGCAACGGTTGTCGCGTGAAGGGCCGCAAGGGCTCCGTCAAGAAGGTCGGCAAGGACTGCAAGTAGTCCGGCCGTGTTCAACTGGCTCAAGGAGACGTTCATGGCAGGCAAGAAGAAGAAGGGTCGCAAGCGCGTGTGGTACCGCGGGTGCCGCAAGTCCGGCGATCACTACGTGGGCTGTCGCAAGGTCAAGGCTCGCAAGAAGAGCAAGCGGAAGAAGTAGCTGAGGCGCGCTCGTGACCGTCGCCGACACGCGCGAAGCGAGAACCCGCATCGCGCTCGCCGCGACGGGGTGGGCGTACCTTGCTGCGGTTGCGAGGAACGACGCGCTTCGGTCAACCGAGGCGCTCAAGGCGTTCCAGACGCTCTTCACGGCGAACCGCCAGTACGTCACCTCGGGTTTCAGCGACGTTGCGGCGGCCGATCGCGCACTCCCGTTCCTCGCGATCGACGGTCGACTCGGGCCCAACACGCGCAACGCGCTTTCCGGCGCGATCTACGTCGCGCACTACGCCTACTTCGGCGGACCCGCGGACTACAATGCGGCGCCCGCTGTCGCGCTTCTCGAGGGTGATCCCGCCGCGTTCTACCGTGCGAATACCGCACTCGCCGCGACGATGGGCGGCGCAAGCTTCGATGCGGCCGTGCGCGACTTGCCGGTGAGCGGGGTCTACTCCGCGCTCATCACGCAGGCCAACGCGGCGATCACCGGATCGGCTCCCGAGATTGTTCCTGGCGGATCCGTTCCTGACACGACGCGCCCGCGCACGGACATCACCGACGCGCTCGACATCTCGACGCCGCGTTCGCGCTTCGTCATGCCGACGTGGGGTTGGTGGGCGATCGGGATTGGTCTCGCGACTGCGACGGGGATCGTCGGGTGGGGGTTGTGGACGAAGTATCGGCGCAAGAAGGCTGGTAGCAAGTGAGCCGCAAGCGCATTCCGATTTGCGGTCTGCTCGTGCCGACGATCGGTGCGCCGCGAACGCTGCGTTCGCATCTGATGGCAAACACGGATGTCGGTACGGCTGCGCGTGTGAGCGAATCGACGGCGAAGTACCTCACGACGGCGTTCGGTCGTCGGATGCCGCGGCCTGGGTCTGAGGTCCAGCTTTGTGATCACGTGTTTCTCAGCCAGGGAACAAGGTTCGGCATCGACCGGGATGCGGCGGGCAGTGCGCGCGGTGTGGTGCGACGCCGAGGTCAGTACGAGATCACGAAGAGTGCGTCAGCAGGCGCGTTGCGCGGCGGAAAGAAGCGTCGCCGATGAAGGTCATGCTCCTCAACGCCCTCGACGGCCTCCGCGCCGTCTCCACCGAGGACGTGATCGGCTCCGGCGAGCGTTTTCAGGCGTTCGCCGAGCAACTCTCTGACGCCGATCGACTCCTTCAGCGCGCCGGAGCAGCGCGAGCGCTTCCGACCGCCGACTACCAGCGGCTCGATCGCGAACGGCGCGCACTCTCCGCTGAACTCGACACGCACCTGAGCAAGCTCGACGCGATCTCTGCGTCGCAGAACGAGGCGGAGCTGCGCACGTGGCTCGCGGAGACGGATGCGCTTGCTGTTCGCGTTGACGCGTTTCACGCGGAGGTCCGCGCTGTAACCGGCGAGGAATCTCGTTCGCGCATCATCAAGTTCGCGATCTGGACCGGGGCGGCCGTGCTCGTTCTCGGGGGCGGAGCGGCGCTGATCGTCGCGTACAGCCGCAAGAAGAAGCGTCGCAAGAAGTAGGTTCCGCAGGTACTCTGTGCGGTTGGTGCGCACATCTACTTGCATGTAGGGCAAAGTCGGTGGTAGTCTCACACGAGAGGTCAGGCAGACATGGCGCACAAGCGTGGATTCCGAGGGCTTCGTGCTCTCAAGAACGGCGGGATGGCGAGCTATCTCGTACCTGTCGCCGCGGGCCTCGTGCTCACGGTCGGCGGCACCGCCGGCATCCGAGCGGTCGTCAACCCGTCGACTTCCGTGACGGCGGCGAAGGTCTACCGGTGGGCTCCGGCCATCGGGACGGCACTCGGCGTCCTCGGTTCGATCGCGCTTCACCTCCTCGCGGGGATGCGCGGGTCAGCGACCGCAGGGCTCACGAGCGTCGGGGCCGGCCTCGGCATCATGGGCCTCGAGGCGCTCAACGCGCGCAAGCTCGCGGGCGGCATCCTGCCGGGCGCAATCCCGAGCGGCGCTGGAACCGGCGCGGTCGTGCCGCAGTTCGGCACGCGCGGGCTCGGCACCGTCGTGATGCGCGAACTGCGCGGCAACCAGCAGGGCCAGGGCGAGACCGTCTCGCTTCGCGGCACCGTCGACACGAACGCGTTCGGTCGGCGCACGGCCTGAGGACGACATGGCAATCAACCAGATCACCAAGGTCATCTTCCCCAGCTCCACCGCGGAGGGCGGGGTCGAAGAGGTCGCGCTGACGGACTGGAGCGATCGACCGCTCTACAGCATGTGCGACCTCCTCTCGGGGTTCACCGATGAGGAGATCCGCCTCTTCTCGTACACGCGTTCGCAGAACGTCATCAACTCGGCGAACATCGGGATTGAGCGCCAGGCGACGCTGCGCGACACGAACATCTCGACGCCGAGCGAACTCGACACGACGGAGAACTACCTCGTGTACGCCGTCGCGCTCGAGGTGTTCCAGTGGACGTACACCGATTCGACGGGTGTGTTCACGGTCCCCGACGGCGGCAACATGGCGACAGCGCCGAACATGGCCGTTCTGCACAACCGACTCATCGGCGAGCTGGACGTGTCGGAGAAGCCGTTTCCGCAGGCCGGCTTCGGCTGGTTCGTGACTGGCTTCGGTCCGACGATGGGTTCGTCTGGGCCCGCAGCCGGCGTCGCGCTGCGCACGTTCAGCAACAACGGGCATCAGACCGCGGAGGCGCGGTACATGCAGTCCATCCCGGTCCACATCGGCGGCACGGAGGACTACAACTTCCTCCTCATCAACCCGACCGCGGCGGCTGTGAACTTCGTCCTCGAGAACGGGCAGACGAGCGCGACGATCCTCATGCAGGTCCGCGCGTACCTCGTCGGCCTTCACCGTCGCCCGACCGCCTGATCAGGAGCCCGCCCGATGGCACAGATCACCGAAATCATCCTCCCTGACGGCCGCAAGGTGAGGCCCGAGGACTGGACCACGACGCCGCTCTACACGACGGTCGAGATCTCGAGCGCCGCGAACCTCCAGGACCTTCAGGGCTTCTCCTACGGTCTCGCAGGCGCGGTGCCCGGCTCGGTTGGACCGCGGCAGGCGATCCTGCGCGACACGAACTTCGACGGGGCTGGCAGCACGCTCCCCGACAACCAGGAACTCAACCTCTTCGCGATCCGCGTCGAGATCTTCGCTGCGCCCGCGTCGGTTGCCGCGTGGAACGGCGGCAACGAGATCGGCAACCCGAATCCGCCGCAGGTCTCGCTCCGGCAGATGCTCCGGCTTCAGCGCGATGTGATCCTCAAGCTCATCATCGCCGAGCAGAAGAACAAGTACCAGCACCCTCTCGGCTTCTTCCCCGGCTCGATGGGCGTGCACGGTGTGGCCGGCGCGATCGTCAACAACCAGAGCAACACGCCTGCGACGATCGCCTTCAACGGCGGCACGTCGGCGCGCAACGAGCGCAAGATCGGTACGCCCTTCCAGGTCAAGGGCGGTCAGGCGTTCACGATCGCTCTGTCGTTCCCGCTCGGGACCGTCGTCAACCTCGCGGATGGCATGGGCGACGATTTGGTCAACGGTCGCTACCGTGCGCGCATCTACGCGGACGGCTACCGCATGCGCCCGGTGGCGTGACGGACGGAGAGAACGATGGCGAAGCTCATTCTCGCAGGCGGCGTGGAGATCGACTC
>Ga0247727_10001016_pt1 | contig 68392 bp, 37 predicted proteins | sample WisWelCaveWW1625_FD_202498 | JGI IMG/M metagenome (GOLD analysis project Ga0247727, IMG submission 202498) | Biofilm microbial communities from Wishing Well Cave, Virginia, United States - WW16-25 | ecosystem: Environmental > Aquatic > Deep subsurface > Groundwater > Cave microbial mat | place... | reverse complement strand
TCTCTTTGAGGCAAAAACTTTTCAACAATCTTGGAACATCCCTTGGCTTAAGGGCATCCAATTGCATTTTGAACGCCAGAATACAACCTAAATTCTTTACCCTGATTTTTTAATGAAAATCGGTGTTCAAGGTTATTCGCCGTGGCGGCAAGTTGTTGCCAGGTTTCGCCGCGATCGAAAGATTTGAATACGGCATCGCCGTTGACGGCATCGGCATTGAAAAATCCTTCACCGGTGCCGGCATAAATAACGTTAGGATTCGAAGCCGCCTGCGCCAGAGAGGTCGTGGCAAGATTGGGCAGCTCGGGCGTCTTATTCGCCCAGGTCTGGCCGCCGTCCGTGGTTTTCCAAATGCCGCCGCCCACCGAGCCGGCGTACCAGGTTTTGCGCGCCGGGTCTGCGGGGTCAACAATCAAGCCGCGCGTGCGGCCGCCTACGTTGTTCGGCCCGCGCTCCACCCACGGCAGCTTCGCCGCAGTTTTGTGCAAGCCGCGCTGCGCCGCCGCGGCTTTGGCCTTGGCCAATTCTTCCAGTTTATAATTGAAGGGATAAGAAGGCGCGGCCTCGCCGTGGTTGGTGCGAATCATGGCATGAAAGCGCGCATACTCATCCGGAAATTCCGGCCGGCTGCCCAGCTTTTCCTGCTCCGCTTTTTTCTTTTGTTTGGCCGATATTTCGGCGTGCGTTTTCCACTTTTCATATTTCGCCCGCACCGACGAAGGCGTTTGCTTCTGCGCCTCCGGAATGTTTGATTGAAATTTCCACAACACCAGCACGGCCAGAAACAACGCCGCGGCTGCAACGGTTTTGAAAAGGTTTTTCATACGCCCTCTCTGTTTTTTTGGAATGAAATGAATGGGAATTTTGCTTTCAGAGACGCCTCGCAATGACAGGGCTGCTGTCATTGCGAGCCGGCTTTATCGGCGAAGCAATCTCAATTCGCATGGCGATGAGATTGCTTCGGCAAAAAGACGCCTCGCAATGACATCTTCGGTCATCAATCTTCCGTTTATCGCAAAAGCATAGCCTTGCCTGTTCTCATTTGCTTTCCGGCTTGTAAGCGAATAAAATATACTCCGCTGGCAGCAATTTGGCCCAAATCGTCGCGCCCGTCCCAAGCAAGATCATGGGCACCAACGGAATAATATTCATCCAGTAACTGCCGCACCAACTGGCCTTGCAGATTGTAAATGCGCAAGGAGGCCAGGCCCTCTTCCGGCATCTCAAAACGAATCCGGGTGGCGGGATTGAATGGAGTTGGAAAAATCGCAAGCGCAAGATTTTGCGGAATGCCGGCCGCGGCAACCGGGTCTGACGTTTTGCCGATCTTCTCTTCGACAATTTCATAGATATGACCCAAACTGGCTATCAGAGTTGATTTATTGGCCACACCTGCAACTTGCAGATTGAGACTGATTTCGTCGCCCGTAAAAGCAGTTACGGGTAAAGCCAAAACACGTTTCATTTCCGGCACTTTTTCTTCCCGCAGATTGGCCAACGGCAGGCGCAATGGCGCGCCGTTTTTTCGATTTAAAAAAATTCCAATCGCTACGGTTGAAATGTCTTTGACGGCCGACAAACCCTCTCCGCTTACGGTATAATGCACCAACAAACTTTCCGCTGTGGCCGGCAGAGACACGGTTGCCGAAGCCAGATTCTCAAAAGCATTTTGAGAAGTGAGTGTGGCCGGGTCTTCTTGGGCTTGTGCAAAAGGAATGATGGTTTCTTCGCCCTTATTGGTCTTGATCGCAATTTTATCCAGGCGCACTTCCAGCCAGGCATATCGCGCGCTGTCCAATGCCGTGGCCGTGTCGATCACGGCGATGGAACGATGATAAGAAATCGCCAATGGGTTCTCCCCGGTTTTGGTCAAAGTTTCACTGCTGGTTTTGATCTCGTAAGGCGAGGCGCTGCCTGACATCCATACGTATTTTGCCGTGACGCCGCCGGCCGAAACCGGGGGCTTGCGGCCCGCAGCAATCGAAACCGGCGAACCCCAAGAAGAGCCAGTGTAATGCATTTTATAGATTTGATTTTGAGAAACGGATTGAAACAGCAGCTCGGCCGTGTCGTTGGACAAACCGGTAATCGAGGGCAATTGTTGCTCTTGATAATAAGTGAGCGAATAAACGCTCGGCCAGGCATACCAATCCGTGGCCTTGCGATGAATGATCACTTTATTGGCGCCGTTATTTGCCTCCCACGCAATGTGCAAGCGTTTGTCGCCGGAAGAACCGCTGGGCGCGAGCGAAGGATTTTTGTGGCCGGTGTAAGAGCCGGGCACGATTTGCGAGAGATTTTTTGCTGCCGAGCTCCAGGCTTCGGAAGAATCCGGGCCGTGGCGATAGTAACGATAATAAATCGTGCCGGGCGTGCGGGCATACACAAGTGCTGAACGTGTGCCGCCGCCCCAATACGTTGTCGTTGGCGCCAGCGTCGGTGAAATATCACTGGCAGCAGTGGAGGGCACGGTGCCGGTGGTCCAGGTGCTGCCGTCGTTATCGGAGAGTTTATACCCCAAAGCTGTGGCGCTGCGATATATAACCATGAGCTTGTCGGTTGCCGGTGAGATGACAACAGGGAGCGGGGCATTTTGATCCTGGCCGGAAACCAATTGCGTCGCTACGACAACTGGAATCCAGTTGTTGCCGCCATCCAGACTCTTGCGAAAATAAACGCTGAAGGTGTTGCCATCAAAGCGATACCAAACGAGATACAACCTGCCCGAACGTTCGGCAATGGAGGGCGCGTAACATTGCCCTTCCAAATACCTGTTCAAACGCTTGAAGCCGGTCCAGGTGCTTCCGCCATCTGTTGATTTAATGTGGTAAATATTGCCATCACTTTCATAAACGAGATGATAAGCGCCGCTGCTATCGCGCACCAGCTTTCTGCTGTTATTGTAGGCCGTGGCGTTGCTGCTGCCGCTGTGCAGCAGCTTGGTTTTGAAATTGACCGTGATGGTATTGCCGTTGGCCGTATAATTCTCAACGGAAAAACGGCTGAGTGTTCCGTCACGCAATTTCAATGTGGCCGGCGAGGAATAGTCGTAAATCTTTTGATACGGAAAAGCGCCGGTGGGGCGGAAGATGTCGTTGGGCATGCTGGCGAAATTATTGATTGGTGTGTTGTCTGCCTCGATCAGGTTGACGGCAGTATCAGCGGAAACATCACTGCCAAGAATATCCCAAATCAATAAGCCACCCGGACCGCCTGTGCCACCGTTTGCACCAGGAAGATAACGATCATAGCCGGAAATAAATTGCCGGTTCTCAATCCACAAAGATTCCAGTTTGTTGTCCACATAAATCCATTCAATTTTGTAGTGATTGGGAGAACCGTTGTAAGCCAGATTAGCATTCGTCAGATCTCCGGAGATCAAAGTTTGTGTCACCCAATTGTCTGCCTTGCGAAACCAAGGACTGAAGGGCGCGGGACACGCACCAAACGAAGGACCGGGACCGTTTTTCTGGCCATCGTCCATAGGGCACCAACGGTTAGCCTTCGTATGGTGGAACCCACGCACATGGCCAAACTCATGAATGTGCATGCCCATATGCGTAAAAGGGGCGTCTTGATACTCGACTTTGTAGCTATCCTGCGCGGTCCATTTCAACCTTTCGTACAGCATGTAACGGCTGCCACCCAAAAATGCTGTGCCGCCGATATTCTTCCGGCGATTGCCGGCATAAACAATATTGAGCCTGCGATTGGCATTCGTGGTGACGTTTTTGCCTGCACTTTGAGCTGCGGCAATGGCATCATTCGTGAGAATTAGAAAAGTACCGCTGGTTAGGCTGTCATAGTAACTTTTCGTATGCGGCAACACGAACCATACCGGCGGCAAATTGGGATCGTTGCTGGTTTTGTCGTTGAGAATTTCGATAGTTGGGCGATAGGTTTCGTTGGACATGTTGCCACAGTAGTCGCGCAGACTGCCGTAAACGTCTTCATTGTCCGGAGAAAAGCGACTGGGTGAAAAATAAATATTGTCTGAAGCCAACATATCATGAAAATTTTGCCATGTGTAAACCTTGATAAATGTCTGCCATACTCCGTCCTTGTCTTTATATTTTTCATGTGTAACATCCGGAAACTCAACCAAAATAACCGCCAGTGTCGCCGGCCAATTGCTATATTGCGTCGAACCTTCGATATAAACGTCGTTCCACCAGTTGCTGTTATCCTCTGCCTTGACAAAAATAATGAAGATTGATAAAATGGCGACCATGGTAGAAACGGCGATGAGAATGAAAGCTCGTTTTTTCATGACAACCTCCCGAATTTTTGTGATTAGCGCAAAAAAACCAGCTTGCGCATTTGCTGTTGACTTTCTGTGGATAACTGATAGAAGTAAACTCCGCTACTGGCCAAACGGCCGTGTTTGTCGCGACCGTTCCAGATTACTTCATGCAGACCTGGAGCTTGCCGTTGTTTTACCAAAGCAATCACCTCTTTTCCAGCAAGATCATACACTTTGAGAAAAACCTCTTGAGGCTTATTCAACTGGTAAGCAATACGCACGGCGGCTCGAAATGGGTTGGGATAGGCAGGCAACAACTCAAAATTTTGGGGAAGCGATTTTTGATCTGAAGGGTTTTTTACACCAGTCACAATTCCTAACTGTCCCGAGCTGTTTACTTGTTGCGTCCAAATCCCGCGTGAGGGAAGAATTTCATGCCAGGCGAAAATTGCACCACCGTTGCTATCAGAAATCATAGCATCGAATGAATTGTCCTGTTGACGTGTGCTGTAAGTCACCTTAGGCCATATCTCATTCCCTAGAGAATCTAAAGCATAGGCATGTCCAAATTCTTGCCAAACAAAAGTGCTGTATAGAATGCCGCGATGATTAATTAATATCATGCACTCTTGCTCACTAAAGGCTTCTGCGTTGAAATTGCTAACTATTTCCTTTAATGTGATCCGGCCTTGATTATTCATGTGAACGATCAAAGATTTGAGTTTTTTTATGCCATACGCCACAAAGGCACCCCCGGCATGATCACTGGCAATGCCAACGAGACGTACGTTGGCAATCAAACCAGTAGAATCGATAATCACGGGATTTTCGCCCCAAATTTTTTCGCCATTCCGCTCTATTTTTTGGCATCGAATAATATCCAACTGCATCAACTGATTAAAATCTTGCCAAAATAAAATGCCTTCTCCTTGCTCTGCCGCAAAAAGGTAGAAAGGCGTCAAGCCAGTCTCAATGGGTTTGTCAATAATAATTTCACGTCTTTTGTTGATCCGAATAAAACGATCGCTGTACGAGCTGTTAAACGGCGTATAGTATATGATCAGCCCGCCTTCGCCATCCGGATAGGCCAAAAAGTTTTTCTTAATCCAGTCCGTCGCAGGGTGCAAAGCCAGGCTGCTTTCCCAAGGCAGTTGTCCGTTGGGAGCGACATAGTTCACGTAAGCATTGCGCCCTTGCAGTCCACGCGGCGCGCCCACCAAAGTATAAATACCGCCGCTATCGCCAAGAACCAAAGCATAATTGTCTTGCCCGGTCACCACGTTGTCCGGATTCTCATGAATCATCACACCTTCCGGGCCAAACAACAAATTGCCTTGCGCGTCAATACGCTGTACTCTGACCGGGCTCGAATAGATTGTTTCGCGCAACACGGGATCGTACCCCACAATAGTCTTCGCCTGAAAACTGAGATAAGCGCCGCCTTCTCCATCGGAGAGCACGATCGCTTCCGCTTGTTCATCACTCATGGTTGCAACGCGAATGCCCCGTAGGCTCGGATCCCATAGGATTGCGCCGTACTTGTCTACTCGTTGCGCTTGAAGCACCGGATTCTGCGTAAAGCTTTCGCCTACAATAATGACCCCGCCGTCACCGTCAGTGGCAATTCTAGGCTTAATACAATTACGCAGAACTTGAAGATTTTGCGCCGGGTCGGTGGACCATTGCGCGAACGCCAACGACGAACAGGCGGCAAACTTCAACAAAACTAAAAAACGTTTCATGGTTCTGCCCAAGAGTGTTAGTTACGCAACAAAACAAGCTTGTTTGCCTGTTTTTGTGTACCAGCTGACCATTGGCAGAAATAAGCTCCGCTACTTACTGGATGCCCACTCTGATCACGGCCATTCCACACAATCTCATACAGCCCCGAAGCTTGCTTTTGTTCTACCAAAGTTATGACCTCCTTTCCGGAAAGATTATAAACTTTGACGACAACCATTTCATTTCGCAGCAGCTTGTAAGCGATGCGGACAGTTCCACGAAATGGATTGGGATATACGGGCAACAACTGAAAATCTTTTGGTATTGCGCTTTGGCCGGATGCCTCTTTTACGCTCGTCACGATTCCCAATTGCCCCGTGCCACTTACTTGTTGTATCCAAATGCCCCTTCTCGGAAGAATCTCAAACCAAGAGAAGATTATTCCATTGTTTCCATCGGAAATAACAGCATCAAATGAATTGTCTTGCTGCCGTGTGCTGTAAGTCAATCGCGGCCATAATTCTTTGCCAATAGAATCAACCACACATGCATATCCAAATGTTTCCCAAACAAAAGTGCTATATAATACCCCGTTCCGGTCACTAGGAACCATGCAAGCTTGTTCACTGAATGTCGCTGCATTGAAACTAATTATCAACTTTTTAAAAACAATCATCCCCGTGTGATCAAGGTGAATTAATTGTGAATTTCGATTTTCTTTACCATACACAAAATAAGCTCCCCCGAAGCGATCATGTACAACACCTGTCAACCGTGGATTAGCAATCAAACCATTTGAATCTGCTATGATGGAGTATTTGGCCCATAATTTTTCACCATTCTTGTCAAATTTCTGGTAACGTAAGGTATCCAAAATCTGGAGTTGATTGAAATCCTGCCAAAGGAAAATACCTTCGCCGTTTTGGGCGGAAAACAAATTAAAAACCGTTAATCCTGCCTCCACCAGCTTATTGTGAATGACTTTGCCATTTCGATCAATTCGCATGAAGTTGTGTTTGAGCAAGGAGCTAAACACGTAATGTATAATGATCCCACCCTCTCCATCAGAATACAGGATAAAATCCCTTTTACCCGATCCCGCGGCATTTAGTTTGAAACTGCTTTGCCAAGAGACGCGTCCATCAGCGCTCATATGATTCAAATATTTATCCTCCCCTTGCGGGCCATAAATATCACTCCACAAGACATAAACACCACCGTGCTCATCCGGCACCAGCGCGAAGAGAACCTGCCCGCCATTTGTGTTGTTGGAATACGGATAGACCGCCACCCCCTCCGGCCCAAAGAGCCGATTGCCATTCGGATCGAAATGCTGCACACGCACGAAGCTGGAATAGATAGGATCCGGCGGCTCGCCGGCATAGCCGACGATTTTTCGCGCATCAAAGCCCACATAAGCGCCGCCGGCATCATCGGAAACAACAACGACATTGGCTTGTTCATCTCCTGCCGTGGTCACGCGAATGCCGCGTAGAGAAGGATCCCAGAGAATATAGCCGTGCTTATCTATGCGTTGCGCAAAGAGCACCGGGTTTTGAGTAAAGCTTTCACCCACCACGATCGCGCCGCCCTCGCCGTCGGTAACAATCCTAGGCTTAATAGAGTTGTCCAAAATCTGCAAGTTTTGAGCAGGATCGGTGGACCATTGCGCGAATGCCAACGACGAACAGGCGGCAAACTTCAACAAAACTAAAAAACGTTTCATAGTTCTGCCCAAGATTGTTAGTTACGCAACAAAACCAGCTTGTTTGCCTGTTTTTGTTTACCTGCTGACCACTGGTAAAAATATACTCCGCTACTCACCTGTCGGCCGTTTTGATCACGGCCATTCCACACAATCTCATTCAGCCCCGAAGCTTGCTTTTGTTCTACCAAAGTTATGACCTCCTTTCCGGAAAGATTATAAACTTTGACGACGACCATTTCATTTCGCGGCAGTTTGTAAGCAATGCGGACAGTTCCACGAAATGGGTTTGGATATGCGGGCAACAGTTCAAAGCTTTTGGGCGTTGAGTTTTGATCAGATAATTCTTTTACGCTCGTCACGATTCCCAACTGTCCCGTGCCACTTACTTGTTGAATCCAAATGCCGCGTGTTGGATCAATCTCGAACCATGTGAAAATAACACCGTCATTATCATCGAAAACCAAGCCATCCCATTCTGCCCAAGCGATACGTTTGGTAAATAATGTGGCAGAACGTATTTCGACTCCACTTGAATCAACAAAATGTACGAAAAGACCTTCATTGGGATGATAAGCACTGTATAAGACCCCATTTTGTTTATAAGCAGCCATACATTCTTGAAAATTCCATCCAGTACCGTTAAAGCGCCCAGCTGATTTATTAAATAAAATTCTACCTCGATTATCAATATGAACCAACCTTGTGCCAGTAATACCGGCGCGATAGGCGAAAAATGCTCCATTATTTCTATCCGTTAATCTTCCAACACCTAAAGGAGTAGCTAGCTGACCAGCGGTATCTACGATCACGGGATTCTCCCCCCACAACTTTTCACCGTTGCGATCTATTTTCTGGCAGCGAATGGTATCTAATTGCATGAACTGATTGAAATCCTGCCAAAACAAAATACACTCACCATTGGCCGGTGCGAAGAGATAAAAAACGGTTAAACCCGTTTGAATGGGTTTATTGATGACGATTTCACCGCGTTGATTGATTCGAAAAAACTTGTGACTTAAGGATGTCCCGCCCGGCATATAATAGATAATCACACCCCCGGTTCCATCCGGATAAACCAAAAAATCTCTCTGAATCCAACTTATAGGAGGACTCAAAGCGACGCTATTTTCCCAAGAAATTTGTCCATTAGATTGAACGTGATTTATATAAACGTTGTAACCTTGCGGGCCATAAATATCACTCCACATGACATAAACACCGCCGTGCTCATCCGGCACCAGCGCGAAGAGGACCTGTCCGCCATTTGTGCTGTTGGAATACGGATAGACCGCCACCCCTTCCGGCCCAACGAGCCGATTGCCATTCGGATCGAAATGCTGCACACGCACGAAGCTGGAGTAGATAGGATCCGGCGGTTCGCCGGTACGGCCGACGATTTTTCGCGCATCGAAGCCCACATAGGCGCCGCCGGCGCCATCGGAAACAACGATGACATTTGCTTGTTCGTCTCCTGCCGTGGTCACGCGAATGCCGCGTAGAGAAGGATCCCAGAGAATATAGCCGTGCTTATCTATGCGTTGCGCATAGAGCACCGGGTTTTGAGTAAAGCTTTCACCCACCACGATCGCGCCGCCCTCGCCGTCGGTTACAATCCTAGGCTTAATCGAGTTGTCCAAAATCTGCAAGTTTTGAGCAGGATCGGTGGACCATTGCGCGAATACCAACGAGGAACAGGCGGCGATAATTAATAAAATTAAAAAACGTTTCATAAGCCGGACGAGTTGGAATATCGATTCATAAAAGTCTTACGCTAAAACTGTCATGGCGTGGGGCGAAGCGACGAAGCAATCCGTTGATGACCAAAAGATTGCTTCGCTTCGCTCGCAATGACGATTTACAGAATGACAAATTGGAGTCGTACCCACACAAACAACATAGAACCTTGCTTCTTTTCTCCCTTCACCTCACCACCAACAACTTCCGCACCTGCTGCAGCGCGCCGGCTTGCAGTTGGAAAAAATAAACGCCGCTCACCGCTTTTCCGGCGCGGTGATTTTGGCCGTGCCAGCGCGCGGAATAGTTTCCCGGCCGGTAAGGCTCATCCACCAGCGTTGCCACTTCACGGCCTAACACGTCAAAAACTTTCAAAGTCACCCGTGTGGCAACGGAGTTGGCGGGCAGGGCATAACGAATCTCAGCGGTGCCGCCAGTCACAGTGCGGCGAAAGGGGTTGGGATAAACCGGATGCAATTCAAATTGCGCGGGCAGATTGTTGGCCAGATCGGGACGTTCTTCGACCGATACGGTTTCTGCCAGCCAGTCCAAAATATCGGCCAGCACTTTCTCGCGCCGAGTATAATCCGGCCGCGGCAATGCCGTAACCGTGATCGCCTCAAATCCAAAACCAAAAAACACCAGCCGCGAATCATTGGCCGGATTTTCCACACGCACGCCGGCAACAGTGTTCGTGGTGGTGTCATATACCACGCAGGTATTTGCTGACGCCTCCGGCGCCAGCACGTCGCGCGAAGTTTGATTGTTCGCGCTAAAAGCGCCGCTGGTGAGAAGAGTAATCCAGTTTTTTCCAACGTCATCCCCGCGCGCGCCGTGCAAGCGGCTGTCGTTGGAATTTTGCACAAAAGAAATACGCAGGCGTTGGGTTAAAAACGCATCGCCGGCAAGGCTTTCTGCGATATTTTGTCCGGTTAAAAACAAACGGCCGCTGCCGTCTAAAAATCCCGACAAAAATGCTTTTTCGGTAGCAGACAACACTTCGCCCGTGGCATTGCCCGTGAACCAAATGAGCGGTAAGGATTTTAACACTGCAACCTGATCCGGCAATAACGGGCCTTTGTGAACCGTGGTATGCAAGGCATAACTGCGCTGCAAGCTATCGAGCGCTCCAGTATAAAAAGGAGAAAAACTGCCGGTAGGATCGTCATTCACCAACACCACTTCCGCCAATTGCAGCGCGAAATCGAGCGGCACCGGGTTGGCGCCCACGACTAAATTCCTGCGCAATGACACGAACGGCACTGGCGGCGTGATTTCGACGGCATATTCTCCCGGCAAGAGTTGCACCGAGAAAGCGCCCGTGGAGTCACTTCGGGCTTCAACTCTATGGTGAGTATAGCCGGGCAGGATCAGACGAAAAGCCAAATCCGCGCTGACGCCGGCGCCTGCCGCATTTTTCACCACACCGGTCAAAGTGCTGTGCGGAATATAAGGCCGGAGCGTGGCGAGAATATCCAATTTCCCTCGGCCCCAGTGAATGTTCGGCACGGCGCCGGTAAACTCGTCGGAGCGCACCGAGGCATAAAGGCGGCGCCGCACTTGAGCAGGCGTGAGAGCAGGATCCGCTTGCAACAACAATGCAATGGCGCCGCAAACATGCGGCGCGGACATGCTGGTGCCGCTCAAATTCGTATGCACGGGATCATTGGGCAGGGGCGTGTATCCTGAAAAAGAAGAGCGCGCTGCAATTACGTTTTCCCCAATCGCAGCTAAATCCGGTTTGAGCACGCCATCGCGCCGGGGCCCGCGGCTGCTGAAGCCGGACGACAAGCCACTGGCATTGGAATATGAAGCCACGGCAATAACGGAATCGGCCGTACAAGGATAGTTGATCGATTCTTCGATATCGACGTGGCTCACAAAAACGGCGTTGTCATCGCGCTCGGTCCAGGCGTCGATCTCGCCGCCGTCGGGCAGATTGTTGCCGGGCGCAGCATTCAGTCGAATGCGCCACACGCCTTGCGCGATTTTGGTGCCGAGCGTGCCGGAGCGGTCGATTTGAATGAAAATTTGATTGTCGCCGTTCAACGGCGAATTGACGCGATTGCTGATGGCAAGATAGCCGTCGGCCGTATCAAAAAACCTATCCTGGCCGGGCGCGACTTTCGGTTGCATGCCCGCATTCGGCGCGACGACTTGCACTTCGAAGCGGTCGTTCTGTTCATACCAAAGATCGATTTGCAGCTCGTCATCACCGATCAAAGTATCTGCCGGCGCGCGAAATTGCAGCTCGACGGTTTGGCCGGGCGCTACCCGGGCTTCGGCATGCCAGGATTGTTGCGCGTAGTTGCCCGCGGAATTGACAATGATCGAGCCTTGCGCGACATTTTGATTGATGGCGCGCTCATAAAGCGTGGTGCCATCGTGCGGGCCTAACGTTGTTCCGAAACTGGTATTGATCACATGCCGCTTGCTCAAGGCATTGGCTTTGGCGCGAATGTAGGCATAGCCATCGAGAAAGCCGCCGCTGGTTGCGCCGCCATTCACCGGGCTGATCAAGCCGCTGGACACGACGATGATATCCGCCTCCGGCGCCATGCCAAGATATTGGCCCGTGGCGCGGCCATTGCTGGCAGCGATGCTGGAAACGTGTGTGCCGTGGCCGCCGACGTCTTCATGCCCGACATTGCCGGCGTTGATTTGTGCGGCGGTAAATTCCGCGCCGTAGTTGAAGCCTTGCGGCGGCTGGCCGGAAATAAAGTGATCCCAAATATAAAGAATGCGCGTGCTGCCGTCGGGCTTTTTGAAATCGCCGTGCTTCCAATCAATGCCGGTATCGGTAATGCCGACGATCACGCCTTTGCCGGTGAGCGCTTGATTGCCCGGCATCGTGTGCACATATCGCGCCCCGGTTTGCGGCACGCTGGTGATCAAATCCGGAAGCAGCATTTGCGAAGCTTCGATAAATTCCACCTCGGGCTTATCCGCCAGCTCCGCCAAAGCGCGCAAGGGCACGCGCGCGGTGTGAATATCGCCGTGTGAAGAACCTAACGCGCCGCCAAGGGGCCGCAGCAAAGCTGCGGCATTCGCGCGCGTTTTTACGAGCACCCCCACCGTGGGATTGGCGGCGTCCGCAGTGTGGACTTCTACGGCGCTGGCGGTGAGGCGCCGGCCTTGCTCGAATTGATGGAGCAGAATGCCCAAACGCGGGTCGAGCTTGCGCTGCCGCGCGGCGCTGTGCGATTCTTCCGCCGGCGGCGCCGGGGAGAAAGACACGTTCAGCCCGGCGAGTGCGCCGAACAGAAGCCAGGTAATGGTTTTGCTTTTAGACATAACACCTCCCTAAATTTGTGAAAGCAAAGCGGACCAAGATTTCCGAAAATAAACGCGAGGGCCCTAGTTGTCCAAATTCTTGGTTCTATGGAATACCGATTAAAGAGCTTGCTCATTTGATCTGTCATGCCCGAGCGCTTTAATCGGGCATCCAGACGGCGTAAAAAGGATTCCCGCTTAAAGACTGCGGGAATGACAGCCCGACGCAAAGGGGAAAGTTATTTAATCGGCGCTCCGATGTTGATCGGTGTGGGTTAAATGTCATTCTGCAAGAATCCTTTTCAATTTCGAGCAGGGCTTTACAGCAATTTGCAAACTGTCATTTCAGAAGGAATCTTGTGACGCATGGGCACCAAACTCGATCCTTCACAAGATTCTTTCAGAATGACATGATCGTTGTGTTTCGATCTCGTGCGGGAGTTGCACTCCCGCACGCAGGCTTGCTATGGGAGTTAAACTCCCAACCCAACCTGCGTCCACGAGTGCAACTCGTGGACGAGCATATCATTCAGGAGAATCTTTTTCAACTTGAACCGTGCCCGTTGTTGAAAAAGGTTCCTCGTGAATGGCACGAATAAAGAAGACAATGAAAAAGCGAGCAGAAGCATTGCCGTACAACCGTTTTGCTCTTTTCTTTTTGCTCTTTTCTCTTTGCCTCCCCCTACTCCAACACCATCATCTTTCTGATCTGCTGAAATTCCTGTTTGCCGTCGGGCGTTATCGCGCGCATGCGATAGAAGTAAATGCCGTTGGCCACCGCGCGGCCAAGCTCGTTGCGGCCTTGCCAGACCGCCACGTGCGCGCCGGCGGGCTTGCGGCCCATGGCCAAAGTTGCGACGCGCTGTCCCAGCAAATCATAAATCGTAATGTCCACTTCGGCGGCAACCGGCAAATCGAAACGAATGCTCGTGGCCGCGTTCAAGCTTCCGCCGACAGCATGATGGCGGGCAAACGGGTTGGGATAATTTTGCTGCAGGGCAAAGGTTGCGGGCAGAGGCCGCGAGGTTTCACGTTCTTCCACCGCGACGATGCCGGACAACCGGATTTTAATATCATCGACAAACCAGCCGCGGCGCGGCAGTTGTGAAGCATTATCGGTTTGCACGCGAAAACGCAGACGCACGGCATTGAAGCCCGCGCCGGTAAATGCGCCGAGGGAATAATTCTTCAATTGAAACACGCTTTGCACGCCGCGAAATTCCTCGCTGACTTTGGTCCAGTTTTGTCCATCGCCGCTCGCTTCAAGCACACCAAAGTCTTCCTGGTTGGGCTGGAACAGATGCAGTTCTTGAAAAGAAATACTGGCGGCACTTACCGCGGACAAATCCAAAACAAATGCCAGCGTGAGCGCCGTGTTCAAATTTTGCGTATAGGAACCCTGCGGCGATTGATTGGCGGAGAAACGGCCGGAGAATTTGTTGATCTCCGTCAATCCCCAGCCATTGGGCTCTACCGTCCAATGGCTCAATCCGTTTTCGAAATCTTCCAGGCCCACGACGAAACTCTTCTCTGCGGAGACTGCGCGATTGCCGGCAAGTGCCAAATCTCGGGCAGTGGCGCGATAATAAACCGAATCACCCAACAAAAAATTGCCGGAAAAACTGCCTTGAAAACGTCCGGCCGGCGCGACCGGGTTGAGCTTGACACTATCGCGTACGCCGGAAGTGCTGCGGAATAAAACATACACCGAGTTGGGATTAATGCCGAGATTGTCCACCGCCTCGACCGCTACGGTGTAAGACGCGGCATTTCTGAAAACGTTGGGCAGATCCGTTAAACCGGAGAGCTGCGGCGGAATGCGATCCGGGCGCGAGGCATAGGAATATTTTTGAATTGGCGAGTAGAAATTCTTTGTGGTGCGCGCCAGAATGAAGTATTCCACCTGTTTGTTGCTTTGCGCCGGAATGCTCGCGCTGTAGTTACCGTTGCCGGCTGGAGTCATTTCGATTTTGTTGAACGGCAAAGCGCCGTCGGTGTCCCAATATAACGTCACGCTGGCGAGCGGATTGCCGGCGGAAGTGACTTTGGCGGTTACCAACCGTGCGCTGGTGGTATCTTCCGTGTCGCGCAGCGGCGTGTGCTCGATGCTCAAGCCGTTGAGCCAATTGATCACGCGCGGCATCAGTTTGCTGCGCACTTCTTCTTCAATGATGGCTTCATATCCGCCGAAGGCGAAATGAACCAAGCGATAATTTCCGGCATAGCGCACCGCGCCGGAAACATTGTTGGGATAATTGAAAATGCTCACGCTCGAATTTACCGGCGCGATTTCGCTGGGAAACTGCTCGGCGTCTGCGCGCCCCGGCTGAAAAACGCCGAAGCTCAAGCCGTCGCTGACCGGATCGCCCGCCACGCCGGTCAAATTTGACAACGGCGAATCATCGGCGAGATAATCCGCGCGCAAATAAGTCTCATAAAAAATTTGCGAAGCTCCGGCGGAGACGTTGAATTCATTCGGGAAGCCGCCGGCCGGATCGTTCAAATCCCAGCCGATGTCTTGCCCGGAAAGAAAGAGATTGCCGCCGGCGTCGAGATATTTGCTCAACTCGGCGCGATCGCTCGAATCCAACGCGGGAAAAGCCCATTCGCAGGCCCACACCACCGTGCTGTATTGCTTCATCAAATCCGCCGGCGGCGTGCCTTGCACGAGATGGCTCCAATAATCCACGCCCAAGCCGTTAGTGCTGAACGGTGCGAGATAGAAATCTTCGATGTTATTGTTGCCGTCGTCATCGTCCACGAACAAAATACTGGGCAATAGCGTTACTGCAAAAGTGAACTCTTCGCTGTAAGCGCCGGTGGAAACGCGCAAGCGGAAAGGGATACGGTCGGGCAAAGCTTCGGCGCTGGCTTGCACGCGCAATTGCGAGCTGCCAATGGTGACGAAGGAATTGGCATAATCGGCCAGGCCGGGAAAATTCGCGATCGTGGTCACGCCGTTAACCAGGGTCACGGCCCAATGATTGACGCTGAGAGTGACTTGCACGTTCGACGCATCGCCTAGCACATTGCGCAGGCGAACGATGAAGCCAACCGTTTCGCCGGCATCCCACACGCCGTTGCCGATGCCGCCGGCGGCATCGTCCAAATCCACGCGGACCAGATCGATATCGGGCGCAAATACCGGCGTTGTTTCAGTGGTGGCGCGTTGTGCATTTACTATCCCGTAACCCATGCGGCCGCGAAAACCAGGATTGAGATTGTCGAGATTATCCGCGAGGCCGCAAAGCCGTAAAAAAATTTCTCCGCCGGTGAGGCCGGGATTTTGTTTTTTGACCAGCGCGGCAATCCCGGCGACGATGGGAGTGGAAAACGAAGTGCCGGTTTCCAGCAAAAATTGCTGGCCGTTGTTGTTGGGGTTATCGTCGTCGGTGGTGGTCAGCACGTTATCACCCGGCGCGAACAATTGCATCGTTTTGGGCCGGCCGAAGTTGGAGTAAGTCGATTTGCGATTGTTGCTTTGCACGGCGCCCACCGCGAGCACGCCCGGAAAATTGGAAGGATAATGCGGTGCGGTTTCATTGTCATCACCGACCCCATCCGCGCCGCCGTTGCCGGTAGACGCAACCAAAAGCACGCCCGCGCGCAGAGCATTGTCCAGCACGTCGGCCTCAAATAGCGACAGGGCGCCGCCGCCGAAACTCATGCTGATAATGTCCGCGCCCGCCAGCACGTGATACATGACGCCTTCTTCATAAAAAAAGATGGCGGTGTTGAGAGAATTGTTTGCCGAGGGCGCATCGCTGCCGTGCTTGGTGATCATCAGCGTGCTGCGAAAACCCGCGCCCGCAATGCCAAAATTATTGTCGGCCGTGGCCGAAGCGCAGCCGGAAGTTTCGACGCCGTGCGAGCCGCCGAAACCTGTGCCGGCTTGCGGAAAATTATCCGGAAAGACGCTCACGTCGTTAAAGCGTCCGACAAAATCCCAGCCGACGACGTCATCGATGAAGCCGTTGTTGTCATTGTCGATGCCGTCTTCATCCCCGCCGGAGCTTGCCGGGCTGTCATCAAAGCGGCGGTTGCCATTGCGGTCTTCGGCCGGGTTAACCCAAATGCGATCGATCAAATCCGGATGATCGAAATCGCAACCGCTGTCGACCATGCCGATAATGACGGTGGAATCCGCGCGCACGGTGTCCCACGCTTGCGGCGCTTTCACCTGCGTGATCCAATTTTGCTGGCCGAAACGCGGATCATTGGGCGTATAAACCGAAAGCTTGCCGGGATCGTTATGATTCACCGCGTGCAGGAGCGCCGCCGGGTCGTTGCGAATTTGTTGCCGGATAAAACTGGGCTCGGCATATTCCACCGCGCCGGTGGCTTGCAAACGCCGGCAGAGAGCCGGCACCTCGGAGTTAGGCGCGAAGAGCAATTTGTAATACAGCGACAAATCGGGCAGCGGCTTGCCATCTTGCATTCGTTTGGCCAGAGCGCGCGTGTGATCGCCGGGAAAAATCGCGCGCACTTCACGCGCGCCAAATTTCTGGCCCAAGCTTTGCGCGAGAGCCGCGTGCTGTTGTTTATTTCCCGCTCCGGATTTTAGCTTGATCACGACGTAACCCGGAACATGCGGCATGGGCGCCGCGGGAGATTTCCCGCGCGAATCCGCCCACGCCGAATGAATCAAAACCAAAGAGCCTACGACCAAACCCCAAGTGAAACTTCGCCCAAAGCCACAGGTATGACGTGGCATTATAGCCTCCTTTGAGTTAAAATTATGTAGTCGCGCCTTCAGGCGCTCGCCTTTATACAACTGCAAATCTGCTCGTGAACGCAGGTTGGGTTGGGAGTTTAACTCCCGCAACTAGCCCGCGTGCGGGAGTGCAACTCCCGCACGCGATCGACTAAAAACGCAGTGATGACGACAAAATGATGAAAAAATTATTCTGGCAACACCGCCAACTTGCGCGCGGATTGAAATATGGTTTTTCCTTCGGCTGAGAGCGCGCGCATGCGATACACATAAATGCCCGCGGCCACACGCCGGCCGGCGTCATCTTCGCCGCGCCAAAATAAATGATGCACCCCTGCGGCTTTTTTTTCCGAAATCAAATTGGCCACGCGCCGGCCTAGTAAATCAAAAACGGTAATATTTATTTCCGCGGGAGCAGGCAATTCCACACGGATGGCCGTTAAACTTTTCGCGGCTGTTCCCGGCGAAAAAGGATTCGGATAATTCTGCGCCAAATGAAATGCGGTGGGTAGCGTCCCCGCTTCGGGCTGGCACACGGATACCGAAGAAACGGATTTGAGACGTACATCGTCAATGAACCATCCGGCTTTGGGCAAACCCCGTTGGTTGTCGGTTTGCACGCGAAAGCGGAAGTAACCGGCGGAAGTGTTGAGCGGCCGCGGGATGATGAAGCTTTGCTTCTGCCATTGTCCTTGCGTTCCTCGAAATTCCGTGCTGACCGCTTGCCAAACGGAAGATTGAGAATTTCGTATTTCCAATATACCGAAATCTTCTTGACTGTCCTGGAAAAAATGTTGCTCGACAAACGAGAGCTCAACCGCGTTTTCGTCGAAAGAGATGAATGAGGCCAGCGCGGAGTTGAAATTGAGCGGGTAGTTTCGCCCGGGGTTGCTGTGCGCGGCCACCGCGCCGGAAAAAGCTTTCGTTGTAGTTATTCCCCAAGCGCTGAGAGGCGAGCCGCTGGAATCAATCACCCATTCGCGTAGAAATTCATACTCGAAATCGTGCAGCCCAATTAAAAAATATTTCTCCGGTGTGGCCGCGCGATTGCGATTGAGCGCCAAATCCGTCGCCATGACACGATAGAAAACGGTATCGCCGTAATCATACCCTCCGCCGAGGCCGCCATGGAACTCCCCGGGTCGCTCGGGATTGGGAAACATTTGAGAGAAGCCGGAGTCACCGGCGCTGGAGCGATAATGAACTTTAACATTGGCAGTATCCACGCCGTTCACATCATGAATATTGACGGAGATCGCCCGGGGGGCGCTGCGATACAAACTATTTTGCACCTGTGATAAATTTTCCAACACCGGCGGAATCAGATCGGGAAAGGTTGAATAGGAATATTTTTGCAGCGGCGCCGCAAAGCCGCGCGCCGTGGTCACGAAGAAGAAATATTCCACGGTCTGGTTGAATTGCGGCGGAATCGCAGCGCTGTAATTGCCGTCGCCTTCGGATTGCATTGCGACTTTATGGAAAGGCAATTGCCCGTCCGTGTCCCAATAAAGCTCGACGCGTTGTGGCGGGCTGATTTCCGAAACGATCTTGACAGCAACCAGCCGGGCGCGGGTGGTGTCATCGGTATCGCGCAGCGGCGTGTGTTCAAGCTGAAAACCGTTGAGCCAGTTGAGCACCCGCGGCATCACCAAATCACGCTGCGCTTTTGGCGCGATGGCCTCGTAGCCGCCGAAGGCAAAATAAACCAAGCGATAATCGCCGGCATAGCGCGTGGCACCGAATTGGCCGTTGGGATATTTGAAAATGCCCGTGGCCGGCGCCAGCGGAAAAATCTCGCTCGGCAAATATTCGCTGATGGTGCGGCCCGGCAGCACCAAATCAAATTGCAAACCGTCGCTGATGGGGTCGCCGTTTATGCCGGTCAGGTGCTGCGCATTGGCGTCATCGCGCAAATAACGCGCGCGCAAAAATTGTTCATAGAAAGTTTGGGACGCGCCGGCGCTCAGATTGAATTCGTTGGAAAAACCGGACGCAGGATCGCATAAATCCCAGCCAATATCCTGGCCCGAGATAAAAAGATTGCCGCCGGCGTGCAAAAATTTTTGCAGCTCGCTGCGGTCGTCGGCGTTCAAACTCGGAAACGCCCATTCGCAGGCCCAAATCACCGTGGCATATTTTTTCAAAAGGTTGGAATCAAGCCCGGCGTTGGCGTGGGTAAAAATGTCGAAGCCGAGCCCGAGGCTATCTAAAATTTCCGTGTAATAATTTTCAATATTGTTTTTGCCGTCGTCATCATCCACCAGCAAAATTGAGGGCGAAAGCGCGAGATGAAAGTCGAAAATTTTTTGATACCCGCCGTGCGCACGCAAGTTTAATTTGAACGCCACCCGATGCGGCAGAGCTTCGGCACTAGCGGAAACGACGAAAGGATCGGCGGCGTTATTTTTTTCATTGCCGGATAAATCCGAAATGCCCGGCAGCGCGCCGAAATCGGCGCTGCTTTTCATCACGCGGCCGGCGTAATCTTCGGAAGAAATTTCTGCCGCCAAACCAGGGGCCTCGCCCCAATCGTTGCGCAGGCTAACCGCCAGTTGAATCGTTTCGCCCGCCTCCCAAAAGCCGTTGCCATTGCCGGCCCGGTCGTCGATCTTGACAGCAACCAAAGAAATTTGCGGCGCAGCAATGACGGTTTCGGTGAGCGCGCGCTGCGCATTGATGCGGCCACGCCCTAATTTTCCCTGCAAATAATCCGGCTGCAGGGCGTCGATATTGTCCGCTGTTTCCACCACTTGAAATGTGATTTGCGCGGGCGACCAACCGGGATGCTGCGACTTCACCAATGCCGCCAAAGAAGCTGCCAGCGGCGCGGCGAAGGAAGTGCCTTGCAGTTCTTCAAAGCCGTGATTCAAAAACGTGGTCAAGATGCCGGGCCGCCGGCGCTTGAGGTCACCGCTAGGCGCGCATACTTTCACCCAATCGCCGAAAGAAGTATAGGAAGCGTATTCATCGCTATCGTTCACGCCCGCAACCGAAAGCGTGAACGGGGTCGTATTCAAACCAAACGCTTCTTCGTTGCTGGCGTTGCCTGCAGCGCCGGTAATGACGACACCTTTTTGAAACGCATAAGCTGCGGCCTCGGCAACGACCCGCGAGCTGCCGGCGCTCAAATTGGCAACGTGCGCGCCGTTGTCTGCGGCATAAACAAATGCCGCAGCGGTCCACGCGACATCCACCAAACTTACGCCATCGATACGCAGCCAGCCCACGCGCAAGGGCATGAGCTTGACGTTCCACGATAACGCGGCAATGCCGCGCGCATTATTTGTAACCGCTGCCGCCACGCCGGCAACGCCGGTGCCATGGCCGGCAAAATCCATGGGATCGTTGTCCGGCGTGGCCGCATCTTCGCCGGGATAGGCATTGGGCGCGCCATCGACAAAATCCCAGCCGCGCACGTCGTCGATGAAACCGTTATTGTCGTTGTCGAGACCGTCGAGAATTTCGTCCACATTGCGCCAAACATTTGCCGCGAGATCGGGATGCTGCCAGTCGGTGCCGCTGTCGATGATGGCAATAATCACGCTCGAATCACCGCGGCCGATTTCCCAGGCCTGGGGCGCTTTGATTTGCGGCAGGTATTGCTGGCGCGCGAACAGCGAATCACTGGGAATGGCCTCGAGCGGAATTAAATAATCCGGCTCGGCATATTCGACGCTCGCATCTTTTTGCAGTTCTGCGGCGAGCAACTCGAGATCCTCTTGCGGCGGCACATCCAGCATGAAAATACGCGACAATCCGGGGCGTTGATGCGCCGCCACAAATTTGTCCTGCGCCTGCTGAAAAAGCGGACGCATGTCGGCAATTTGATGAGCCTTCATCAACGCTGGCACGGCGGTGGGTTCAATTCCAGACTTGAATTTCACGATCAAGCGGCCGGGAAAATATTGTTGCGCCGGCCGGGTTGTGGGGCGCGGGGATTTCGCCTTCTGGGTTTCGGCATGTAAGAAGAGGCGCTGTTGCACCAATAACAGTACGAGGCAAGCTAGCGACAAAAATAAAAAGACGGCCCAGCGTGGCTTCATGGCATGCTCAGATAGGTTGATTTTCGAAGACTCGCGGGAAAGCCGGTGACGTGCAGTGTGATGAATAAGTGCGGGAATATGAGTAAACAGCCAAAGAAAGGCAAGTTGATTCTGCGCGAGTGGTGACTTTGGGATTGCTATTTTGCCCTGGCATTTCTATCTTTACCCGCCTTCAATATATATTCCCGATTTCCGTATCTCGATCCATCGCCGGTATATTTAACGGTATCCCAAATTTTTCATCAGTCGCCGCGCCGCCGCGTTCGCTCGCGGACTGCCCAAGGAGGCGCTCACCGGGAAAGCTAAGGACGGTTTCCAACGCAGCGGGATTTGACGTTCCGCTTCAGGCGCAAAAGCATCACCTTTTGGTTGTGAGCAATTGCCTAAATCGTCGTACAGATTTCACGAGTGCGCTTTCATGAAAAACATTTTCAAGCTCAAACTGCCTGAGCTCGAGCACAAAAAAATCCGTCTCGAGCTTTTTTCCGCGTGGGGAAGCGATTATCAACGGGTGGAGTTCGACGCAAAGAAGTTCGCCGCCATGTTAGGCGCGGCTGCCGCCTTGTTTCTGGTGCTGCAAACCGCGCTGCTGTTCGGCGCGCGCGCGGTGTTTCGGGAAATGTATGCGCAGCAATTGGGCGAAAAGCAGGCGCTGCTGCAAATGCAATTCGAGCAATGGCGGGGCCGCACGGAAGAATTGGCGCGGCGCTACGAGCGTTCGCAAGGCCGGCCCGGCGGCTGGCCGTTGACGCAAGCCGCGGGCGCCGATACCGCCGGTGCTCTCACCGGCCGCGGCGGCGCTTACATCGACGAAGACGACAACATTTTGCCGGGGCTCGCCTCCGGCGCCAGCCGGCCCGACGGCAATCTTTATAGCACCAATTCCACTGCCGCGCCGGGGTCCGATTATGATGCCGTGCCGGCTTCGGATTTGATCGGGCAATTGGAATCGCGCGTTTCCGCCACGCGCCAGTCGCATCAAATTATTTTCGAAAATTTTGAAACGCGCCGGCAGCAGCTTGCGCATATCCCTTCGGTCAAGCCGATTCTCAGCGGACGCATCACGGATTTCTTCGGCCAGCGCGTCGATCCTTTCGTGCGCCGCATTCGCCATCATCGCGGGTTGGACGTGGCCGCGCCGCACGGCACGGAGGTTTATGCGCCGGCCGCGGGCGTGGTGGAATTGGCGAAAACTTCCTATCGCGGCGGGCGCGGCTATGGCCGCGTCGTCATTCTCGATCACGGCCACGGCTTGAAAACGCTCTACGGCCATCTTTCCAAAGTGAATGTCAAACAAGGCCAGAGCCTCCAGCGTTGGGAAGTGTTAGGCCTAGTGGGCGCCACCGGCCGCGCCACCGGGCCGCATTTGCATTATGAAGTATGGGCCGACGGCAAAGCGCGCGATCCGGTGGAGTTCATTGTCAACGAGTGAAGCAATGGAATTCTCCTGAAAGCTTCGGATTTATTTGAAAAGGCGAGGGCAACGCTCCTCGCCTTTTTCGTGTCTCACATTTTTTCATGAACGCGGAGGCTCATTCATGCCCGATTTGCCGTTCTGCCGCAGAGGAAAAATTTTAGCCCTAATTTTAGCGCTCGGATTTTATAGCGTGCCTGCGCATGCCGGGGCCGGCAATCAAACCTCGAAAAAAGGCAAAGCCGGTTTGCAGCGCGCGCTGCTTGCGGAAGGTGAATGCGTTCCTCGAGTCGTGATCATCAAATTGAAAGAATCTCGCAACGCGAGCGCAACGCAGGCGGCCACCGGCCTCACTGCTTTGGATACGCGCTTGCAAAAACACGGCATTTTTCGGCTTGAGCCGCTGCTGTCGCAAGCGCAGGTGTTGCACGCGGCGCAAGCCCGTGTCGATTTGAGCCGGATTTATTTCGCCCATTTCAACAGTGCGGTGTCTCCTTTCGTGGTGGCGGAAGATTTGCGGCAAGACTCTCACCTCGAATATGCCGAGCCAAAATTCATTCATACCCTCGCCGCTTCGCCCAACGATCCTGATTTTATCGATCAATCTTTTTATGCCACGATCAAAGCCGCGCAAGCCTGGGACGTGGTGAAAGGCGAGCAAGGCAACACCGTCGTTGCCGTGGTTGACGGCGGCAGCGATCGCGATCACCCGGATTTGCAGGCCAACTTTTGGGTGAATGGCGATGAAATTCCCGGCAACGGCCTGGATGACGACAACAACGGCTATACAGACGACGTCAACGGCTGGAATTTTGCGAACAACAGCGGTGATCCCTCGGGCTTGAATAGCACGCCGAACAACGCCAATCACGGCACGCATACCGCCGGGCTGGCGTGCGCCGTGAGCAACAATCGCGTGGGCGTGGCCGGCATGAGCTGGAATGCCAGGCTCATGGGCCTCAATGCCGGCAGCGCCACTTCCGATCGCAGCATCAATTTTGGTTATGAAGGCGTGCTCTATGCCGCTAACAACGGCGCGCACGTGATCAGTTTGAGTTGGGGCCGCTCCGGAGGCGGTTCTGCTTTCGAGCAGGAGGTGATTGATTATGCCACGGGCCTCGGTGTTGCCGTCGTCGCTGCGGCGGGCAATGACAATTCCCCGGCATCGTATTATCCGGCGGCCTATCGCAACGTATTGGCCGTGGCCAACACCGCGAATAATGACGTGCGCAACGGCTCTTCAAATTTCGGCCCGTGGGTGGATGTGTCTGCGCCCGGCACGAATATCCTGAGCACGGTGAATAACGGGCTCTATGATCGCTATACCGGCACTTCGATGTCGAGCCCGCTCGTTGCCGGGTTAGTTGCGCTGGTGAAAACGCAGCATCCGAATTGGACCGGCATTCAAGCGAGCGAGCAAGTGCGCGTGACCGCGGACAATGTCGAGGCTTTGAACCCGGGCTTTGCCGGCGCGTTGGGCCGGGGCCGCATCAATGCCCAGCGTGCGCTCACGGAAAGCGCGCCTTCATTGCGGCTAGCCGGCGTCACCATTACGGACGCCGACGGCGACGGCGTGATCGAGCCGAACGAAAGCGTGAGTGTACAAACGCGAATCATCAACTACCTCGCACCCGCCGCCAACGTGAGCTTGACGCTGAGTGAAAACGATCCCAACGTTACGCTCAATACCAGCGCCGGCACCATTGCCGCGATTGGAACGCTGGAAGAAAAAACGCCGGCGGCGCCTTTCCGTTTTACAGTGGCGGCCAATGCGCCCAGCGGCCATCCCATCGATTTTACGCTTCGCCTCGCGGCGGGAAACTACAACGACGCCGATCGTTTTACTTTGACGATTTTGCCGACCTATGGCAGTTTGAGCGTGAATAATATTGAAACCACGGTGACCAATATTGGCCGCCTCGGTTACGGCGATCCGAATCAATCGGGCCTGGGCGTGGGTTTCAAATATCAAGGCGGCCAAAGCCTGCTGTTCGAAGGCGCGATCATTTGCGGCAATAGTGTGTCGCGGATCTCCAATGCCGCTCGCGGTGTGTTGTTAGGCACCAATTTGCAGTTCGATCAGGATTTCACCGTTGCCGGCGGCGGCGATTTGCGCGTGCTCCGGCCCGGAACGCGCACGGATCAGGAAAGCACCGGCATCTTCGAAGACAAAGCCGCCGGCAGTCCCATGAACATTCGCCTCACGCAAGAAACTTTCGCCGCTGCGCGCGCGCCGTATGACGATGTGATCTTATTGCGTTACACCGTGGAGAATCTCAACGCGGCGGAGTTGAACAATTTTTATTTCGGTTATTTTTTCGATTGGGATATCGGCCCTTCCGGCGGCGGTGACATTGCGGACTACGATGCCACCCGGCGTTTGGGCTATTGTTATAACACCACGAACGGGCCCAGAACGCACGCGGGCATGGCGCTGATCGAAGGCAGCAATACTTCTTTTCGCGCGATTTTCAACAATCAAAACGCGCCGGGCAACCCGAGCTGGGGCGTTTATGACGGCTTCAGCGACGCGGAAAAATGGGAATCGTTGTTGGGCGGCGTGAGCATTAAAAAAGCCGGGCCGGACGATGTTTCGTTCGTCATCGGCAGCGGGCCGCACCGAATTTCCGCCCGCGGAAAAATCACCCTCGGCTTTGCCTTGCTGGCCGGCACCAACTTGCAAGATTTGCAAGCCAATGCCGAGGCCGCCGCGCAATTTTGGTCAGAATTATTCAATACCGCCGTGGAAGAAGGCCCCTCCCCTTCTTTGCCGCGGATCTTTGCATTGGAACAAAATTATCCCAATCCTTTCAATCCGGAAACATTGGTCCGTTTCCAACTTCCACAAACGTCAGTCCTTCAGCTTGAAATCTTCGACGCGACCGGCAGAAAAATTCGCACGTTATGGCAAGGCAAAAGGAGCGGCGGCGTGTATGCTGAAAAATGGGACGGCAGAAACGATTCCGGCGCGCCGGCGCCGAGCGGGGTTTATGTGTATCGCCTGCAAACGGAAAATTTCGTGCACAGCCGGAAAATGATTTTGTTGCGATAAGGCAATGCCGATTAAATAAATTGCTCAGAAGAATCGGGCTGGCGCAAAAAATTGCGCCAGCCGGCAGAGCAGACACTTCGTATTTGTTGTTACTATACTGATGACGGGTTGATTTGTAACACTCCCTCGAAGATGTCATTCTGGAAGAATCAGATTGTGTGAAAACGTCATTGCGAGCGGAACGAAGCAATCCCGGTGCGTGCTCGTATTGGAGTTAGAGATTGCTTCGCTCCGCTCGCAATGACAAAGCTGAACGTTTTCACACAGTCTGAATCAGACTGTATGAAAACGTCATTGCGAGCGCAGCGAAGCAATCCCGGTGTGCATGCACGTATTGGAGTTAGAGATTGCTTCGCTCCGCTCGCAATGACAAAGCTGAGCGTTTTCACACAGTCTGATTCCTCCGGAATGACAAAACTGGAGGCGTTACAAGCCACACTTTACGCGACCTATTCCGCTTTTTTTTTACCTGCCCGCTTCACACAAAAACCTGGCTTCTCTCCTTTTCTTTTTTAAATTCACTTCGCACGCAAAATCCATTATTCTTGCAAGCTCGTCGTTTTTATGGAGCGATAAGCCATTTTCACTTATACCATCACACCATCTGAGGACGAACATTTATGCAATCGCTCACCAGGAAAAAATTTTTTATCGGCCTTGCCTGCGCAACGGCTATTGCGCTGTTGGTTTCAGGGCGGCATTTTTCGCAATCGCCGCGGCATGTGCCGCCGCTGAAGCGCGTGCCGCTGGCGGACCTGAAACGCAGCGGCCAGGTGCACGTGGCCTCGTCGTTTTCGCCAAAGAATCCCGAAGATGCGCGGTCGCGGCACGAGTACGAAATGCGGCGCTTGCGCGATCCGCATACGGGCGGCATTCCGGATAACATTCGTGTGCGCGAACTGGCCTTTGCGGCCAAACTACCCACGCGTGAAGGCTTGCAAAAAAGCGGCGCGCAAACTTCGGCGGCAGATTGGGTGCGGCGCGGGCCGATCAATATCGGCGGCAGAACCCGCGCACTGGCCATCGATCTCAATTACAACAGCGGAACCAATCGCCGCATTCTTGCCGGCGGCGTGTCCGGCGGCATGTTTCTTTCCGAAGATGACGGCGCAAGCTGGCGCATGACCACCACGCTCGCGCAGCATGCCAGCGTCACGGCACTGGTGCAGGATCCCAACAATCGCAATGTTTGGTATTATGGCACCGGCGAGTTTTTCGGCTCCGCGCGCGCCGGCACCAACAGCATTCCCGGTCAGGGCGTTTTCAAATCTACCGATGGCGGCAACACCTGGTCGCAGCTTGCATCCACCGTGGGGCAGAGCACGACCCAGCTCGACAATTTTTTTGATTTCGTGTGGACGCTCGCCATCAGCCGGCAAACCAACACCATCTTCGCGGCCACGTTCGGCGCCATTCTGCGCTCCACCGACGGCGGCAGCAATTGGGTGCAGTTGTTAGGCCGCAATCAAGGCCCATTCAGTGTGGCGAACGACGTGGCCGTGGCGGCGAACGGCGCGGTTTACGCGGCTCTCAGCCGCAACGGCGGTAATTTTCAGGAATACGGCGTGTTTCGTTCAGCCAACAACGGCGAGCAATGGACCGACATCACGCCCAACGCGCTGGTCGCTGATCCCTATCGCATGGTGCTCGGCGCCGCGCCTTCGGAGGCGAATACGCTTTATCTGCTCGCGCAGGCCAACGGCAACGGCGCGACCGCGCCGGATCATCAATTCTTCCGCTACAATGCCGGCACAAATACCTGGACGAATCTTTCCGCCAGCCTGCCCGACGAGCAAGGCCTATCGGGAAATTCTTCTTTCAGCTCGCAAGCCGGCTACGATCAAATCGTGATCGTCAAACCGGATAATCCCAACGTGGTGTGGGTCGGCGGCACGAATCTTTATCGCTCGACCAACGGCGGGCAAAATTTTACGCGCGTGGGCGGCTATCTCGCACCCGATACCTATGCCTCGTTCGAGAATCATCACTCGGATCAGCACGCGCTGGTTTTCTTTCCCAATAATCCCAACGCCATGCTCTCGGGCAACGACGGCGGAGTTGCCAAAGCCGCGAATGCGCTGGCGCAACAACAAACGTGGACTTCGTTGAACAACGGCTACGTTGCCACGCAGTTTTATGCCGTCGCTCTCGATCCGCAAAACGGCAGCGATTTCATTATTGGCGGCACTCAAGACAACGGTAGTCTCGCCACGGAGGTCAACGATTATAACACGCCCTGGTCGCGCCCGCTTTCCGGTGACGGCTCTTATACGGACATCGTGCCGGGCGGCAATCCTTTTTATGTCTCGGCGCAGAAAGGTTTTGTGATACGCAACTTGGCGGTCGGCAATCAAATCATACAAACCCTGGTCCGGCCGGCCACGCCCAATGGCGAAGGAGATTTTCTTTTCATCGCGCCGTATCAATTGGATCCGAATAACCCCCGCGTCATGTATCTCGCCGTGGCGAACGGGGTGTGGCGCAACAGCAATCTCGATGCGATACCGCCGGTGGAAAATTATCGAGATCCGGTGACGATCAATTGGTCGGCGCTGAATAATTCCGCCGCGCCGAACACGCAAGTGACCACGCTGGCAATTGCGAAAACGCCGGCGAACCGGTTGTATTTTGGCGCAACGGATTATCAATCTTCTACGGTGCTGAAGCGCGTCGATAATGCGCAAAATAATTCTTCGGGCACGACCATCACACCCGGCAATGTGCCGGGCGGCTCATATCCTTCCTGTGTCGGTGTAAATCCCAATGATGGCAATGAAATTCTCGCGGTGTTTTCGAATTACGGCATTTCGAGTTTGTATCATTCGACCAATGGCGGCGGCAATTGGTCCGAAGTCGAAGGTAATCTCGGCGGCACTGACGGCCCCTCGCTGCGTTGGGCCACGATTGTTCCAACGAGCTCCGGCAAGGTTTATTTTCTGGCGACGAGTATAGGCATTTTTTCAGCGACCACTTTGAACAGCACGAACACGGTCTGGGTGCAGGAAGGTGCAACGCCGATTGGCAACGTGGTGGTCGATATGATCGTGGCGCGGCCCTCGGATGGCGTGGTCGTCGCGGGCACGCACGGCCGCGGCGTTTACAGCACCAAGCTCACCGGCGGCGGTGGCGCAGCCGTGTTGAACCTCAGCGTCGCGGAAGTTATACTAACCTTGCGGCCCGGCGCGACACGTTCCACGCAATTTGTTTTGAGCAATAGCGGCACGGCGAATCTCGGCTTCAACATCACGGCTACAGACCCCGCCAATTCTCCTGCGCCGAATTTCATCGGCAATTTGGGAGGATGGGATGAAACGCTGGTTCGCCGGTTTCCTCGCTTCGATCGCGCGACGGCGCAAAATGCGCCGCCGCATGCAACCGCACGGCCGGCTCGAGCGGCGCCAACGGCATCGAGCATTTCGCCTCCGGCTTCATCGTCAAGTGTCGATCGCCTCATTCTCGATGATGGCAACGATGCCGCGGATGATTTTGTCGGCTTTGGGCCGAACAGCTTCAACGATTTTATTTGGTTGAATGAGTTCATGCTTTCCGGTTTTGGCTTTCGTTTGGAGTCTTTCGAATTTTACATGCGCACCGAAAGTGCGTTCAGCAATCCGGTCAATCTCATCGTCTACGATGCCAACGGCAATGCCCTGGTATCCGGGACGTTGAATTTTTCAGTGGCACCGGGCGGAGGCTGGTTCGCGGTCAATCTCAATCAACCCGTGACCTTCAACGATGGCAGCCGGTTTTCGATTCAGGTCGGCGCGGGCAGCGTCATTCCCTATCCCGCGGGCGCAGACACGGATGCGCAGACGCCGAACAACAGCTATTATTATGATTTCGACAACGCGCGCTATGTGAATCTCAACACGATTTTCAGCAATGGCGCATTTTTGATTCGCGCGGTGGGCACGAAGTTGGGCGGCGCCAATCAACCGCCGGTGGCGCGAGCGCAAATTTCCACCACGCAAGCACGCGTCAACGAGAGCATTTCGTTCGACGGTTCAGGCTCGTCGGATGCCGACGGCCAAATCACGCAGTATCTTTGGAATTTCGGCGACAACACTTCGAGCACCGGGCCAACCACAACGCACGCCTATTCCCAGCCGGGCGCTTATACTTTCAGACTAACGGTGACGGACAACAATGGCGCGACGGGGCAAACCTCCGGCCAAATCAACATCACGGCAGCGCAAAACCGATTGACGGTGAGTCCCACGAATGGCACAGTGGGGCCGAATGGTTCGCAAGTCATCACCGTCACGTTCAATGCCCAGGGCCTGGGCGAGGGTAATTATCAAGGCCGGCTCGACATCACCAGCAACGGCGGTAATCGCACGGTACCGGTGCGCATCACCGTGAACAACAACGTTGCAGTGGAGGAAGAAAACGAAACTCCGCGCGCGTTTCGTTTGACGCAAAATTATCCGAACCCGTTTGGCGCGGCTTTTTCTCCGGAAAAGTGGGCGACCACATTGCGTTATGAATTGCCGGGCGCCAATCGCGTGACGCTGGCGATTTTCGATCTGCATGGCCGGCGGATCGCGGTATTGGAAGAAGGCCTCAAAGCAGCAGGAACGCATCATGCAACCTGGAACGGCCGCGATCAAACCGGGCGGCTCGTGGCCAGCGGCCTCTATCTCGCGGAGCTGATTTCAGGGAGGGAACGAGTGCGAATGAAAATGATGGTAGCGCGGTAGCGGTTGTTTTTGTTTGGACGTAGCGCAGACTTCCAGTCTGCAAACCAAGGCAGGAGGCCTGCGCTACAATTATCTTCGCGGTCCTGCCAGGTTTTTCAGGGTAATCCTCTACACCAGTTGACAACTGCGTCGCCAACTGAAGCCGCTTCGCGGCAGCATGAATCAAAAAAATCAAACACGGAGAAAATAGAGTGCACTGAGAAAAAAAATTGAATGAAATATTTTCTCCGTTCACTCTGTTTGCTCCGTGCTGAATTTTACCATGAATCAGTAAAGAAGTTTTCATAATTTTATTCTGAGTTTGAAAAGCTAATCGCATAATGCTGAATTATTTTCATGTTATGTCCGCGCAGCAGACTGTTGCAGAATTAACCTGTCATTGCGAGCCAGCTTTATCGGCGAAGCAATCTCAAACTCAAATGCCTGCGAGTATTGGGATCGCTTCGCTCCGCTCGCGATGACAGGTTTTGTGAACACACGGCTCAACAATCCTCTTGTAAAAATCTCCCGGTCTGATATATTACAGCCATTCAAATTCAGGAGCGAGAACCATGTCCCCAAAATGGTATGGCGTGTTTCCGGCGGTGACGACGAAATTTAAATCAGATTTCAGCCTGGATTGGGCGGCGATGGAAAAGCATATCGAAGCCCAAATCGCGGCCGGCGTGCATGGCATTATCGTGCTAGGCTCGCTGGGAGAAAACGGCAGCCTCACCGCTTCGGAAAAACAAGAAGTGCTCAAACTCGCAGTTTCGGTCATCAAACGCCACGTGCCCGTTTTATCGGGCGTGGCGGAAACCACGACAATGGCCGCATGCGAATTTGTCGAACGCGCGAGTAAAAGCGGCGCGGACGGTTTCATGGTTTTGCCGGCCATGCAATACGTTGCCGATCGCCGCGAAACGATCACACATTTGCGCGCGGTGGCAAAAGCCTCGGACAAGCCCATCATGATTTATAACAATCCGGTTTCCTATCGCGTCGATGTCACGCCCGAAATGTTTGCCGAGCTCGCTGACGAACCCAAGTTTGTTGCATTGAAAGAATCTTCCGATGACCTCCGCCGTCTCACCGACATCCGCAATCTCACCGGCGATCGTTATCAAATCTTCATGGGCGTCGACGATCTCGCCCTCGAAAGTTTTGTGCTGGGCGCCGACGGCTGGGTGGCGGGGTTGGTGTGCGCATTTCCCAAAGAAACGGTTGCGCTTTTTAAATTAGCCAAAGCCGGCCGCATAGAAGAAGCATTAAAACTCTATCGCTGGTTCATGCCGCTGTTGCATCTCGATGTTTCGACCAAATTTGTACAAAACATCAAGCTGGCAGAAGCGTTGGCAGGTCTCGGCACGGAAACCGTACGCCCGCCGCGCTTGCCGTTGGTCGGCGAAGAACGCCGCCGGGTGGAAGGCCTCATACAAAAAGCGCTGGCCACACGGGCGGCTTTGCCGCAGATTTAAAGAACACCGTCACCAATGTCATTCTGAAAGAATCTTTTTGGTGAGCGAGGGCGTATCTCATGCCAAAAAGGATTCTTACAGAATGACATTTTAAGGGGCGTTGAATGGAATAATTGATTCTTCACACAAAATTCATATGGCTGATCTCAAAAAAAACTTCATCGCCGGCGCATGGCTTGACGGCGGCGCGCCGCGCGAGAATATCAATCCCTCCGACGTTACCGAGGTTGTCGGCGTGTATGCGCATGCCGGCGCCACACAAGTCGAAGCTGCAATTCAAGCCGCGCGCAACGCTGCGCCACAATGGGCCGCAACAACCTTGCAACAGCGTTGCAATGCGCTCGATTTCATCGGCAGCGAAATTCTGCAAAGAAAAGACGAGCTCGGCCGCTTGCTCTCGCGTGAAGAAGGCAAAACGCTGCCGGAGGGCGTGGGCGAAGTCATGCGCGCCGGGCAGATATTCAAATTTTTTGCCGGCGAAGCGCTGCGGCTTTCGGGTGAGCATATTCGCTCCGTTCGTCCCGGCATCGAAATCGATGTGCTGCGTGAACCGCTCGGCGTGGTTGGAATAATCACACCGTGGAATTTTCCCATGGCGATTCCGGCGTGGAAAATCGCGCCGGCGCTGGCTTTTGGCAATGCCGTGATTTTCAAGCCGGCAGAATTGGCGCCGGGCTGCGCGTGGGCTTTGGCGGAAATCATCTCGCGCGCGGGTTTGCCCAAAGGCGCTTTTAATTTAATTATGGGACGCGGTAGCGAAATTGGCGAGGCGCTGGTGAATCACGTGCAAGTGAACGGCGTCAGCTTCACTGGCTCGATTGCCGTGGGCAGAAAAATCGCGGTGCAATGCGCGCAACGCCTGGCCAAAGTCCAGCTCGAAATGGGCGGCAAAAATCCGCTGGTGATTCTTGATGACGCCGATCTCGAGGTCGCCGTCAATGCTGCGATTAACGGCGCGTATTTTTCCACGGGCCAGCGCTGCACCGCCTCCAGCCGCTTGATTGTGACCGCCGGCATTCACGAGCGCTTCGTGCCAGCGCTGATCGCGCGCATGAAACAATTGAAAGTCGATGACGCGCTCGCGGAGGGCACGGATCTCGGGCCGGTGGTTGATGCAACGCAACTTGAAAAGAACAATTCATATTTGAAGATTGGGCAAGAGGAGGGGGCGAAATTGATTTTCGGCGGCGAACGCTTGCAACGCGCCAAGAACGGATATTATCAAATGCCCGCCTTGTTCATTGAAACAAACAACGGCATGCGCCTCAATCGCGAAGAAGTGTTTGGGCCGGTGGCAGCGATCATTCGAGTAAAGGACTATGAGGAGGCTCTCGCCGTGGCAAATGACACGGAGTTCGGCTTGTCCGCCGGGATTTGTACTACTTCATTGAAGTATGCAAGCCATTTTAGACAAAATTCGCAAGCCGGCATGGTGATGGTGAATCTGCCCACGGCGGGCGTGGATTATCACGTGCCTTTCGGCGGCCGCAAAGGCTCGAGCTACGGCTCGCGCGAACAGGGCAGATACGCCGTGGAGTTTTATACGGCGGTTAAGACTTGTTATGTTAGTAGTGGATCGTGAATCGTAAAGCGGAGATTGAAGTGCGAATTCAAACCCTGCCATTCAGCGGGAATATTGTGATGGACTAGTGCACTGTTACCTTGATTTTTGTAGTCCCGACCCCTTGTGGGTCGCTGCCGGAGCCAATAAATTCGCGGTTGTAACAATGCCCCACAAGCGTGCAGGACTACGGAATTAAAGTAACAGCGTACTAGTACAATCGGTAGCCCATTCACAGGAATCCTTCTGAATGACAATGAGATGAACGGTGACTTAACGATCCACGATCTACAATCCACGATTTTTCGAAAACAATGGCCAAACACACTTTCTTCTGCATCGATGCCCATACTTGCGGCAATCCCGTGCGCGTGGTGGCGGGCGGCGGGCCGCAGTTGCAAGGCAGCAACATGAGCGCGCGGCGCCAGCATTTTCTCAAAGAGTATGACTGGATTCGCACCGGCCTCATGTTCGAGCCGCGCGGCCACGACATGATGTCCGGCAGCATTCTTTATCCGCCCACGCGCGAGGATTGCGATATTGGAATTCTTTTCATCGAAACCAGCGGCTGTTTGCCCATGTGCGGCCACGGCGCCATCGGCACAGTCACGGTGATGATCGAGCACAATCTCGTGCGGCCGAAAACGCCGGGCAAATTGCGTTTGGAAGTTCCGGCGGGAATCGTAGAGGCGCATTATCAGCTTGTGGGCAATCGCGTAGAATCCGTGCGCATTGTGAATGTTCCTTCGTTTCTCCATTCGCGCAATTTAGAGGTTGAATGTCCAAAGCTTGGGCCGATCCATGTTGACGTCGCTTATGGTGGAAATTTTTATGCGATTGTCGATCCACAAGAAAACTATCCCGGCCTCGAGCGTTTCACCGCTGCAGATCTGATCGGTATAAGCCCGATGCTGCGCCAACGCCTCAATGAAAAATATTCTTTCATTCATCTGGAAAATTCTACGATACGGGGTTTGAGTCATATTCAATGGACGGGAAAACCGAAGCATCCCGAGGCACATGCGCGCAATGCCGTTTTCTACGGCGATAAAGCCCTCGATCGTTCGCCCTGCGGCACCGGCACTTCCGCGCGCATGGCGCAATGGGCGGCTGCGGGAAAACTAAAAATTGGCGAGGACTTCATTCACGAAAGCATCATCGGCAGTCTGTTTCATGGCCGCGTTGAGGCCAAAGCAAAAGTGGGCGAGCACGAGGCGATTGTGCCGAGTATTTCCGGCTGGGCGCGCGTTACGGGATTCAATACGATTTTTATTGATGACGAGGATCCATACGCGCATGGCTTTCAAGTGGTTTAGAATTCTTTCGGCAAATACTCCTCATGTCATTCTGGAAGAATCTTTTTGAGCCTCGAGAAAATTATTCATACGTGTGGGGGCATTCTAAAATCGCTCTCTTTCGAAAATGCAAAATCAAACAGACGTCCTCATCATCGGCGGCGGCGCGATTGGCGTGTGCGCCGCTTATTATCTTTGGAAAAACGGCGTCAAAGTCGCCTTGCTTGAAAAGGGTGAAATTTGCAGCGGCTGTTCTTATGGCAACTCCGGCTTGATCGTGCCCAGCCACATCGTTCCACTGGCGGCGCCGGGCATGATTGCCAGAGGATTGAAATGGATGTTCGATTCCGAAAGCCCGTTTTATCTCAAGCCGCGCTGCGATTTCGATTTCATTTCCTGGCTGTGGAAATTCAATGCCGCCTGCACCAACCGGCGCGCGCAAAAATCCATTCCGGTTTTGCATCAACTTTTGCAAGCAAGCGCGGCGTTGTTCGATGAACTCGCGCACGCCAAACTTTTTGATTTCGGTTTTGCAAAAAAGGGCTTGCTGCAGCTTTATCTCACCGCAAAAGAATTTCACGCCGATCGCGCGGCGGTGGAACGGGCCCGGCAAATGGGGCTGCAAGTCAGCGAATTTGATGCCGATCAAATTCATGAGCTCGAGCCGAACCTGCGCACGCGCGCGTTCGGCGGAATTTATCATCACGAAGATGCGCAGCTCGATCCGGCAAGTTTCGTGCGTCATTTGAGCGATTATCTCGCGCGGCAAGGTGTTGCCATGCACACGCAAACAGAAATCTTGAAATTCGAAGCTTCGGGAAATCGTCTCACCGCCGTGCAAACTTCGCGCGGCGCAATTGCCGCAAAAGAATTCGTGCTGGCCGGCGGCGCGTGGTCAACGCAATTGCTCAAACCGTTGCAGATCAATTTGCCGTTGCAAGCCGGCAAAGGGTATAGCATTACCATGCCCGCTCCGGAAAGAAAGACAAATACTCCGATCATTTTGGTTGAAGCGCGAGTTGGCATAACGCCGATGAACGGCAAGCTGCGTTTCGCCGGCACGATGGAGCTGGCGGGCCTCGATCTTTCCATCAATCAACGCCGCGTGGCCGCCATTCTCAAAGCCGTGCCGAAATATTTTCCCGATTGGAATCCGATGAATCAAATTGATTCTGCGGAAATCTGGGCCGGCCTGCGTCCGTGCACGCCCGACGGCTTGCCGTATATCGGTCGCTTCGCCAAATATTCCAATCTCATCGCCGCCACCGGCCACGCCATGCTCGGCATCACCCTCGCACCGGCCACGGGCAAGCTGGTTTCGGAAATTGTTCTTGGAAAACGACCGGCGATCTCACTTGAGGCATTGCGCTGCGAGCGATTTAACTAATTGGCAGACAATAGATTCCTAACCATCGAGCCTGCGTGGCCCATCTCCATGACATTCTGAAAGAATCTTTTTGAGCATTTAGTATAACATCAAACAGGAGCAGTATTCTATGTTTGTCAAATTGATGAACCTGATGATGTTTGTGTTCACGTCGATGGCTGTTTTTGCGCAACCCTCATCCTCGTCAAACAAAGCTCATTGGCAAATGATCGACAGCAACACACGCGCTTCCTTTCGCGGCCTGAGTGTTGCAAACGAAAATGTGATTTGGATCACGGGCACGCGCGGCGCTTTCGTGCATTCGATAGATGGCGGCAAAACCTGGCAGGCAGATTCCATGGCCGGCGCTACTCATCTCGATTTCCGCGACGTGCACGCCGTGGATGCGAACACGATTTATCTCATGGCCGCCGGCCCGGGCGAGCGCTCGCGTATTTACAAAACCAACGACGGCGGCCAAAACTGGAAGCTGCAATTCACCATGCAAGATTCCGCGGGGTTTTTGGACGGCTTCGAATTTTGGGATGAACGGCGAGGTCTCGCTTTCGGAGATCCCATTGATCAACGATTGTATCTTCTTACGACGAATGACGGCGGCAATACCTGGCAAAGAATTCCACCGGAAAATATTCCACCAGTGCTGAAAGGCGAATACGCTTTTGCCGCGAGCGGAACCAGCATTGTTGTGCAAGGCAAATCACAGGTCTGGATTGGAACCGGCGGCGCGGCGGCGCGTGTGTTTCATTCCAAAAACAGCGGTGAAAATTGGGGCGTGGCGAATACGCCCATGCCCAGCGGCAGCGAATCAGCCGGGATTTTTTCGCTGGCGTTTCGCGACGAGAAAAATGGCATTGCCGTGGGCGGAGATTATCGCAAACCGAATGAGGTTTTGGGTAGCGTAGCGATTACCAAAGATGGCGGGCAAACGTGGGCGCTCATAAAAGATGCGCCATTGGAATATCGTTCGTGCGTCGCGTTTGTGCCTGGAACGAAAGGCCAAATGCTGATTGCTGTGGGCACTTCCGGCGCGGATTATTCGCGCGATGGTGGATTGACGTGGACGCGGATCGATGATGCCGGTTTCAACGTCGTTAGTGCGGGAGCGATGACTTCTATTTGGGCCGCAGGGCCGGAGGGAAAAATCGGCAAGCTTCTTGGAGTGACGATTAAATAAGTTGCTCATTAGATTGTCAGGCCCGAGCGTTTTATTTAATCGGCGATCCTTAAATCCCGTCGGGCTTCGCGCTCATCCCAAATGGGCATAAGCGGACCACGTTAGAAAATCGTCGAAGTCTTGCGTCGCCACCAATTTATCAAAAAGCGCGCGGGCCAAACCAAACTTTCCGGCGGAGAATTTTTGCTCGCCCACAAATGTTTTGATTCTTTCCAATTCTTCCGCTAGAATGGTACGATACAAGTCCATGGTCACCGGCCGGCCATCCGCGAGTTTGGCGCTGTCGGCGGCGTGCAGCCATTGCCACACTTGCGCGCGGGAGATTTCCGCCGTGGCCGTGTCTTCCATCAAATTGTAAATGCCCACCGCGCCGTTGCCCTGCAGCCAGGCTTCGAGATACTGCAATGCGACATTCACATTCAAGCGCAGCCCGGCCTCCGTAATCTCACCGCCGGCAATGCCAACGTCCAAAAGTTGCCCGGCCGAAATTTGAACTTCTTCCCGTAATTTTTCTTTTTGATGCGGCCGCGCGCCGAGGATTTTTTCGAAAGGCTCTTTCGCCGTTGCCACCAGATCGGGATGCGCCACCCACGTGCCGTCAAAACCGTCGCGCGATTCGCGCTCTTTATCCTCGCGCACTTTCGCCAGCGCGCGCTCGTTGACTTTCGCATCTTTCCGGCTGGGAATGAATGCGGCCATGCCGCCGAGGGCATGCGCGCCGCGGCGATGGCAGGTCTTCACCAAGAGCTCGGTATAGGCGCGCATGAACGGCACGGTCATGGTGATTTGCGCGCGATCGGGCAGCACGAATTCCGGAAAGTTTCTGAATTTTTTGATCACGCTGAAAATATAATCCCAGCGCCCGGCATTGAGGCCGGCGATGTGGTCGCGCAATTCGTAGAGAATTTCTTCCATTTCAAACGCGGCGAGAATGGTTTCGATCAGCACCGTGGCTTTGATCGTGCCGCGCGGCATGCCGAGCTCGTCTTGCGCCAGGTTGAACACCTCATTCCAAAGCCGCGCTTCCAAATGGCTTTCTAATTTTGGCAGATAAAAATATGGGCCGGTGCCGTTGTCCATAAGCTTGCGCGCATGATGAAAAAAATACAAGCCAAAATCGAAAAGCGAGCCGGACATCGGCCGGTTGTCCACCAGCACGTGCTTCTCGTCAAGATGCCAGCCGCGCGGCCGCACCATGAGCACTGCAATTTCGTCGTTGAGCTTGTAATGTTTGCCTTCCGGGCTGGTGAATGCAATGGTGCGAGCGATGGCGTCGCGGAGATTGAGGTGTCCTTCAATCAGATTATTCCACGTGGGCGAGTTGGCGTCCTCAAAATCAGCCATGAACACGTTGGCGCCGGAATTGAGCGCGTTGATCATCATCTTGCGCTCCACCGGTCCGGTGATTTCGACGCGCCGGTTTTGCAAATCTGCGGGAATGGGGGCCACTTGCCACGCGGTGTCTTCGCGAATCGATCGCGTTGCCGGCAAAAAATCAGGCCGGGCGCCGGCATTGATTTCTGCTTGCCGCTCGATGCGTTTATGCAACAGTGCTTGTCGCGTGTGGCGAAACTCACGCTCTAATTTAGCGGCGAAACCAAGGGCTTGCGGCGTGAGAATCCCGGCATAGTTTGTAGAAATCTTGCCGAGTATTTCCACTCCTTCCGGCGAAGGAGGCAAAGTGTTTTGGATCATGAAAAATCTCCTCGCTTCCATGGCAGAATTTAAAGAATACTTTGCTCAGCAGGCATTTGAAAAATCGTAAGCGCTTAGCCGTCTGAAGTCGAATCTCCTAGCCCTGACATTCAGAGGAATCTTGTGATGCACTTCCACTGTACTCGAGGCTTCACAAGTTTCCTGCTGAAGACAACACGCGAAGCTCGTCATCTCTGGAAGAATCTTTTTCCGCACTGAGAATATTCTGCATTTGGACATTTTGTGAAGTTCCACATTACGAAGAGATTGCTTCGGCAAAAAGACGCCTCGCAATGACCCGGCAAACGGGCTTTTCAAATACGCTCTCAGATTTTTTGCAATCTTTGCTTGGCGCTATGCCCTCTGCACTACGCCGCCGCATGAAACTGCTGCGCTTCCGTCGATTCTGCCAGCGCCGCGGTCGACGCGCTTCCACCCGCAATCACTTGTGCGACGAGATCGAAATAGCCCGTGCCCACTTCTTGTTGATGCTTGGCCGCAGAGTATCCCTGCGCCTCGTGGGCAAATTCAGCTTGCTGCAATGCAGAATAGGCCGGCATGCCGCGGCTCTTGTAATCCAGCGCCAAAGAAAACATGCTGTGATTCAAAGAATGAAATCCCGCCAGGGTGACGAATTGAAACTTATAACCCATGGCGCCGAGCTCTTTTTGGAATTTGGCGATCGTGGCAGCGTCGAGCTTTTTTGCCCAGTTGAAAGAAGGCGAGCAATTGTAAGCCAGCATTTTGCCGGGGAATTGCGCATGAATGGCTTCGGCAAAAGCTCGCGCCTCGTCCAAATCCGGCGTCGAAGTCTCGCACCAAATCAAATCGGCGTAAGGCGCATAGGCCAGGCCGCGGGCGATGGCTGCCTCCAATCCGCCGTTGAATATGAAAAAGCCTTCGCTGGTTCTGGCGCCGGTGAGAAATTCATGATCGCGGACATCGACGTCGCTGGTGATCAACTTCGCGCTGTTGGCATCGGTGCGGGCGACGAGCAGGGTGGGCACGTTCAAAACGTCGCTGGCCAGGCGCGCGGCAATGAGCGTGCGGACGAATTGGCCGGCGGGCACTAACACTTTTCCACCCATATGGCCGCATTTCTTTTCCGAAGCCAGTTGATCTTCAAAATGCACGCCGGCAACGCCGGCTTCGATCATGGCCTTCATCAATTCATAAGCATTCAACGCGCCGCCGAATCCGGCCTCGGCATCGGCCACGATGGGCGCGAGCCAGTGCACGCCGTTTTTGCCTTCCGCGCAATGAATTTGATCCGCGCGCAACAAGGTTTGGTTGATGCGCTTCGCCACTTCCGGGACGCTGTTGCAGGGATACAAGCTTTGGTCGGGATACATCTGTCCGGAAAGATTGGCATCGGCAGCTACTTGCCAGCCGCTCATATAAATTGCTTTGAGGCCGGCCTTCACTTGTTGCATGGCTTGATTGCCGGTGAGCGCGCCCAAAGCTGCGACGTAGGGTTCGGTTTGCAACAAATGCCAAAGCCGCCGCGCCCCCATTTCTGCCAATGTGTATTTGATTTCATACGACCCCGAGAGACGCAAAACTTCTTCTGCTTTGTACGGCCGGATGAGGCCTCGCCAACGCGCGTCCGTTGCCCAGGCTTCCAAAACTTGCGTTGAAGTTCTCATGTGCCGCTCCCTATTTGATTTTCAAAGCATGGGTGAATTAGGTGGCGCAATATAAATTTTGACTAGTAAATTGTCAAGCGAAATTTCGCTAAAATACAAATTATGCTAATTAATATATTTCACTATTTAGAAAATAATTATTGATTATTAAAAACATAATGTTAGCTTTAAACTATGAAAAACAGTGGAGACAATTTGCGTTTGATCTTCGGCCTGAAAGTGAAGCAACTGCGGCAACAACGCGGCTTTTCGCTCAAAGATTTGGCCGGAAAAACCAAACTATCGATCTCCTATCTCAGCGAAATTGAAAAAGGCGTCAAATATCCCAAGCCGGAAAAAACGCTGCAACTCGCACGGGCGCTGGAAGTGCCCTTCGATGAATTGGTGACATTAAAAGTGGAAGAAGAGCTGAATCCTTTGACCGCAATTCTGGATTCGCCGCTGCTCAAGGAATTTCCGTTTCAACTTTTTGGCATTCAGCCGCGCGATGTTTTCGCTCTGGTAAAGGATTCGCCGGCCAAAGCCGGTGCTCTGCTGCGCACGTTGTTAGACCTCGGCTTGACTTACGACATGGGAGTGGAGCAATTTTTATTTGCCGCCTTGCGCTCGTATCAGAAAATGCACCAAAATTATTTTGCCGAGATCGAACAGGCGGCGATGAATTTTCGCGAAGCGCGAGACTGGCAATCCGGGCCCGGCATGCCGGCGGAACGCTTGCAAGCCGTGCTCGAAAAGGAATATAGTTATATCATCGATGACACCGCGCTCGCCAATTATCCCGTGCTGCATGGTTTTCGTTCCATCTGGCTGGAAGGCCCGCGGCCAAAGCTATTGCTCAATCCCAAAGTCTTGCGGGCGCAAAGGGCTTTCATTTTGGGGCGGGAAATCGGGTATTGCCATCTGGGCTTGAAAGAGCACGCTCAAACTTCCACCTGGCTAAAGGTCGAGTCTTTCGAACAGGTGTTGAACAATTTTCAAGCCTCTTATTTCTCCGGCGCGCTGCTCATCCCCGGTGATTTGCTGCAGCGCGACCTGGCCGCATTTTTTCAAGATACGCGCTGGGACGGCGCGGCTTTTCTGCAATTGATGCAACGATATGAAGCCACTCCGGAAATGTTTCTTTATCGCCTGAGCCAGCTTCTCCCCGGCCGGTTCAATTTGCATGATATGTTTTATTTGCGCTTCAATCACGAAGCCGGCAGTGAGGTCTTCCGGCTGACCAAGGAACTCAACATGTCGCGCGTGCTGGTGCCGCATAGCACCGGCTTGAACGAGCATTATTGCCGGCGCTGGCTTTCCATTCGCTTGTTGAAGGAATTGGCGGAGCGCCGGCAGCGCGGTGAAACTCCGCCCGCGCTCGTGGGCGCACAGCGCTCGCGTTTTCTCGACGGCGAGGCCGAATATTTCGTCATCACCCTGGCGCGGCCCTTGATGCTGACTGCCGGCGCGCTTTCCAGCATCACGCTCGGTTTTTTGATGAATGATGATTTCAAAAACACGGTGCGGTTTTGGGATGCCCCGGACATTCCCCTGGTCGAAGTCAATGAAACCTGCGAGCGCTGCGGTTTGTCCGAAGCCGCCTGTCGTGACCGCGTTGCCCCTCCCACCATTTATCAGCAGCATCAAAATCAAATGCTTCGCGAGGCGGAATTGCAGCGGCTCAAGCAAGACTTGTCCAAACCCTAATATGAAAAATTGTGCTTGCAAATATGAAAAGAAGAAGCTATAATAACGCCTCAAGTATTTGCACTTGTACAAATACTTTCACATGTAAATGAGCTGTAGCCGAACAAGTTGAATAATTTAGCGGTAGAATCATTCTGCCGTTAAATTATTCTGCCCAATTTTTTGTGCTGTCCGAAGGGTTTCGGTTTTCAGCTTGCCTGAAAAATCGAGGTAGAAATTCCGCCTCACATGAATCATAAGACGAAAAACGTAATTCGTGAAAACTCTTTCAACTTGCACTTGTGAAGATAATGGATTCAAAAACTCTCTCTCCCGGCGAGGTTATTGAGCGTATTGGCAAAGGCCTCACGCGAGACAAGCTCTCCTATTTTGTGCGCGAAGGCTATCTCCAGCCTGAAAAAATCCAACGCGGCAATCAAATCTACAAATTCTTTCGCGAGCAAGAGGTGGTGATGCTTGATCGTGCGATGGCTTATATGGAAAAATATCAAACCCGCCCGCGCGCGGCTTTTGAAAAGGCGCGCAAGGAAGTTGAACAGAAAGAACTGTTTTGATTGATCGGAGTGACAAACTTCAGTTTGTCCATAATAATTTTATCTGTGTTGGAAAGGAAGGAACATGGAACTCTCCCGCGCGCGATTACAGGCTTCCGTGCCGGAGCAGATTTTTCTGCAAGCAGAAGAGTTGCACCGCAGAGGCATGGTTAAAATTCATAATCGTGCCATGAACAACTTGCAGGCTACGGTGCGCGATTTGAATAATTCCTATTCCCGCTTCGTGGTCGTGCGCTGGCCGCAAGAGGGGCGGCCGCACAGCCAGTGCTCTTGCTATTCGCACGACGAGCTTTGCCTGCATGCCGTGGCGCTGCTGTTGGGAATTCTCCCGGCGAGCGACAACGGCAAGCCCGACGACAAAATAAAAACTCCTTCCTGGCAAAGCTACGTGCAAGGCCTGCCGCAACTGTTCGCCGAGCCGCCGGCGCCGGAAACAAAAACCTACCGGCTCATGTTCTTTTTGCAGCTCAAGCCCTCGGGCTGGTCGTTGTGGCCGGCGAAAACTTATATTAAAAAGAACGGCCAAATCGGCCAGCGCTCGCGCCCGGTATATTCCACCCATGAATTTCAAAGCATGAATGCCGCTAACGCAGAAAAGCAGGCGGTCAATTATTTGGGGCAACTCAAGGCCGCCGCCGGTTTCGGCAGCTTGTATGCCTACTCCGCCATTCCGCTTTACGAATTTACCTACGGCGCGGAAGTCAACCAGCTTTTTGAAATTCTATCCAACTGCAAGGTCTTTTTGGAAGACGACCTGGAAATTTTTACGCCGTTGCAATTCGTCAAGGCGCCGATGAAATTGCGTTTTCAGCTCGCCGGTGCAGAAGCGGAGCCGGCCGGGCTGGAGCACTTTAATTTCTTCCCGCAATTGCAAAGCAACGGCCATCCCGAAGCTTTCGACCACAGCTATCGTGTTTTATCTTCAAACCCGTTATGGGTTTTGAAAGGCGACCGTGTTTTGCGCGTGGACGAGGCCGTGCCCGCAGCTTATCTGTTACCGTTCACACAACCGGGTTATCAACTAAAAATTCAACGCCAGCATGCCGGCGATTTTTTGCAATCTCTCGTTCCTCGCCTCACACCGCAAGTAGATTTGATCCTGCCCGAAGAACTGGGTTTGCAAACCACGCGCACCATGACCGGCAAGCGTCTTTATTTGCGGGAGCATGAAAACTTTCTGCGCGTCGAGCTGCGCTTTTTATACGGCGAAGTCGAAGTCAAAAGCGGAATGGGTGCGCAGGTCAGTCTGGAACAAGCCGGCGGGACCGGCAGCCTGTGGCGCGTCGAGCGTGACCTCGCCGGCGAGCGCGCCGTGCAAGAAACGCTCGCGGCGCACAGGTTGAATTGGGAAACCGGCGAGGGATCATTCCTTCCCCAAGAAGAGCCGCTCGCCTGGCTGTTTGAGGAGCTGCCCAAGCTGGCCGAAACCGGCTTCGAGATTTTCGGCGAGGAAAATTTGCAGCGCAACCGCGTCAATCGCGCCACGCCTAACGTGCGCGTGGCGGTTTCTTCCGGCATCGATTGGTTCGATCTCAACGTGGAAATCGATTTCGGCGGGGTGATGGCCTCGCTCACCGAGCTGCGCTCCGCGATTCGCAACGACGCGCGCTATTTGAAGCTGGCCGACGGCAGTCTCGCGCGCATTCCCGAAGAATGGCAAAAACGTTTCAGCCACTTTTTCAATTTTGCCGAAATCAAAAACGGCACGGGCAAAATTGCCGGCGCCCATGCCATGCTCATCGACGCGCTCTTCGATGAAGCGCAAGACAAACGTTTCGACGACGGCTTCAAACAACGTTTGCAGCGCTTGAAAAACTTCACCGGCATTCAAGAAGTGGCCGTGCCGGAAAATTTTTGCGGAGAGTTGCGGCCCTATCAACAGGCGGGATTGAACTGGCTGGGCTTTTTGCAGGAATACGGCTTCAACGGCTGCCTTGCGGACGACATGGGTTTGGGCAAGACCGTGCAAGCTTTGGCTTTTTTGCTGCGGGAAAAAAACAGAAACGGGCACGCTTCTACGCGGCAAGCTGAAACTTCATCGTTGCCGGCGAAAAAGAAGCGCGGTCGAGCACTAAAAGACGGCAATGATATTCAGACCGCAACAACGTCATTCTCACGCACCAGCTTGATCGTGGCGCCGCTTTCGGTTCTCTTCAATTGGGAAAGAGAATGCGCGCGCTTCGCGCCCGATTTGAAGCTGCACATTCATCACGGCCTGGAGCGCGAGCGCGCGGCCGAGGTTTTTGCGCAACAAGATCTCGTGCTCACCACCTATGCCACCATGCGCAACGACGTCGATTTTTTAAAAGATTTTGCTTTTCATTATTTGATTTTGGACGAATCGCAGAACATCAAGAATCCGGTTTCGCAAACCGCCAAAGCCGCGGGAATTTTGAACAGCCGTCACCGCCTGGTGCTCACCGGCACGCCGGTGGAAAACAACACGCTGGAATTGTGGTCGCAATTTTCTTTCTTGAATCCCGGGCTGCTGGGCTCGATGCATTATTTTCGCAACGCCTTTGCCACGCCCATCGAGCGCTATCAAGACGAAAGCGCCGCCGGCTTGCTCAAGAAAATGATCGGCCCGTTTCTGCTGCGCCGCAAAAAAGAAGACGTGGTGCAGGAGCTGCCGCCCAAAAGCGAGCAAATTTTTTATTGCGCCATGAGCGGCCCGCAAAAGAAATTCTACGAGCAGGTGCGCGACCAATGCCGCGCCGAGATTATGAATCTGATTTCCACCTCGGGCTTGCAAGATGCGCGCTTCAAAGTGTTGCAAGGCCTCACCCGGCTGCGCCAGGCCGCCTGCCATCCCGCTCTGCTGGCGGAGGGCAAGAAAAAAGATTCGGGCAAGCTCGAGGCCTTTCTCGAGCAATTGCGTGAGATCGTCGCTGTCGGCCACAAGGTGCTGGTATTTTCGCAATTCGTGCGCATGTTGAAAATCATTGCGGATACACTGGATAAAGAGGCCATTCCCTACACCGTGTTGACCGGCGCCACCCGCGACCGCGAGGCGCGCGTCGATCAGTTTCAAAACGATCCCAACACCAAAGTCTTTCTCATCAGCATCAAAGCCGGCGGCTTCGGATTGAATCTGACCGCGGCGGATTATGTTTTTATATTCGACCCGTGGTGGAATCCCGCAGTTGAACGCCAGGCCGTCGATCGCGCGCATCGCATCGGCCAGGACAAAAATGTTTTCGTTTACAAAATGATCGCGCGCGATACGGTTGAAGAAAAAATTCTCGAGCTGCAAAAACGCAAAGAAAACCTGGTCTCGCAATTGATTTCAACGGAGAGCGGGTTATTCAAGCATTTGACGGTGGAGGATATTCAGGGGTTGTTCAGTTGAATTTCATCGAAAGCGATTGTTTTGAGCTCGTTGTTGCGCAAGCTCGACAATTGCTCGAGCTTCTGCTTCATGGCGGCAGAACCAAAATAGCTGCGTATGCGCCGGCACCGGGTACGAAAAAATTTCAAATCTTTTTCAGACCTGCCACCGGTTTGAATTGGTTCACTCTTGCATCCGAGCTTTTATCGATTCCGGCAATTCCTTCTTCAAACGCGGAAAAGTTTCAACCAAACGGAAAATATCGGCCAGGTCCTTTTGTCGTTTACTCTTGCGTCTTTTCTCGTCGGAGTATGCCCAAACTTTGCCTCGCAAAACATCTTCTACGGCAGCAACTTTCATACGATAGCCCAATACTTTTTTATTGAGGCTGCGGCTAATAAAAGTTTGATACCTCGGATCAGTTTGGAGCTGAATACGCAAATCGGAATGTGGGCTTTTTAAGTTCAGACTATGTGGGAATTTTTTTATAGTGAACTTCTTTATGGCAGCTTCGCTCAATTTGTCCAAATTGTCAGCGGCAACGACCAAATCCAAATCCAGGCTGACCACAGGTTCGACGTAGGCATTCACTGCCAAGCCGCCAATGACACAATAGTCAACTTTCAATTCCTGCAGCAAATCGAGAAATCGCTGTAGAATGTCGGCTTTGCCATTGACCACGCGGTTGAGGAACACTTGCTTGGTCATCCTATCCTCGGTTGCTTGAGTTGGTGCATTTGCAGGCTCGCAGCTTGTATGAACAATTTAATCAAAAACTGTACGGACGCAAATGGATTTCTCGATGTATTCGGAGTTCGAGATTATGCTTTGCAGCAAATTCAAGATACCATCAAACCTGTGCAGCCTTATAAAGCCTTCTTGATCTCCCGATTCAATTTCGCCAGCTTGATGAACAATGCTTCCAGCTGGCGTTCATATTCCGCCACCGGCAGCGTGCTTTTTTGGATTTTGAGATTCTCGATTTCAGCCAGTAATTTGGCTTTCTCCGGTTGCAAGGGATGATCGGGAGCGGCCGGGGCAGAAGCAGCCAAATTTGCCGAAGATGAAGTCGACGCCAAAAATGTTAGAGCGGCAAGTGCGCCCTCGGCATTTTGCGTTTGCTCGCCCCCGGCTAGTGCTGCACTGGTTAATGTCCTCGGCGTTTCACTGCCCGCGCCGTCGCCGTCATCATCGAGCAACGGATGCTCCGGCCGCAGGCGGTTGGCCTGCTCATAGAATCTCACCACTTGATCCCGCGCAAAATCGAACACTTCCAGAAATGAAATTTGCCGGTCTTTGTTGAGATCGACCTCTTCTTTTTTTTCGAAAGCTGCGACGAAATATTCCGGAAATTTGGTGGCAAAATTTTCTTCCGGACTGCGGGTGGCGGTGATGACGATTCTATCTTTGCGTGCCAGCTTTTCGACAAAGCCCGCGCTGGCGGCCGTGGTGTTGACGAATATTTGCCGCTGCGCCGGCACGCCGTTCAACAAACGCGCGAAATCGAGATCGCGCAAATCCGGTCCCGCTAAATTGAATTTCGCGACCGCGCCTTCGGCGCTGCCATGCCCAAAAAGAATGACGGCGAATTCATCATCTGTACTCATTTTTCCGGCAAGCTCTGCAAAGGCCTGTTCGACGTTTTGCGCCGTGCACGGCAGTTGTGCCGGAGACCCGCTACTTCCGGTCTCGGATAAAATCGTGATGCGATCCGGTGAAAAATTATGATGGGTGACGAGGGCGTTCTGCAAACGTTGGGCGTGGTTGACGAATTTTTCCGTGTACTCCGGCGTGCCGCCTTTGCCGGCGATGATGAGCACGCGCGTATCCGAAAACAGCGCAGAATTCCACAACCAAAACAGGAGCGTGGATAATAGCATGCGGCGATTTTTTGCAAAAGTTGGTGTGGTCATATGATGAGTTTTTTTAATGAAAACGTAGCGCAGACATCCTTGTCTGCATGCAGGCGGGAAGCCTGCGCTACGACGCATTTTCGTGGTAGTCTTCCCAAGCATGAGCATGCAGCCAATTTGGGTCTTGTGCTCAACGCGTGGGAAGATTCTTACAATGACCCAACACGGGCAAGCCGCAACCAAAAAAGATTAACCGGGAGCAAACAGAGAAGGTAGCGCCTGGAAAACTCCCTTTAGCATTGTAATCTCTGTTTGCTCTGTGTTTAAAATTTTCACGACAACCCGCGCGCGCGGCGGATATACCATTCCGTTGCCAGCAACAACGCCATCGCCAAAAAGAAAATCGGCGCGTCCCAAACCTCATGTTCGGTTAGTTTGGAGTATGAGCTTTGTGCGATTTTGAGGGCGTCGGGCAAATCTTGCGCTTGCGCGATCGGAAAATACCGGCCTTTCGTCATTTCCGCCAGGCGCTGCAGCAACGGCGTTTGCACGTCCGGATTCGCCATCTCGGCCTGCAAAGGCTCGACAAAAAACGCCGATTCCGCTTTGCCGAGATAACGGCCTTGCCGGTCGTGCGCCAGCACTTCCACTTGATACAGCCCTTCGTCTTCAGCCGCAAAATTTGTCGCATATCGCGCGGAGGCGCTCGTCTGCTCTGCGGAAAGATCGGCGCCGGCGTGCAACGTGGTGGCTTGTTGCTTGGGGCCGGTGATCTTCACCGTGACGTTGGCATTGTGTTGCGGTGAAAATATCGTGTCCATAACGGAAATGTGCAACGCTACGGTTTCGCCGGGAGAATAGCTTTCACGCTCGAGCTCGACCGTAACCGGATCCGGCGTCTGCACGCTCAACCAGCGCAGCAATTGCCGCCAGAAACGTTCATGCGTCATGTCCGTGTGCTCGCGCTGCATCTGCCAAAGCCACGTGGTGCCGGTGGCCAAAGCTGCAGTGCGGCCGCGGCCATAACGTTGCGTTGCCAACACGATGCGCGGCGCTTCCGGACGGTGCAAAGGATGCACCGCCAAAATTGCGGCGCCCGGTTTGGCCGCGCCGAGCGGATTGTAACCTTGCAGCATGGGCAGCGCTTCCCACATTTTCAAATTGGCCAGCGGCTCGGGAGCGAGCTGCAGCAGCGGCATGTTCAAATATTCCGCCGTGGGCGTGAAACGAAACTCTTCGTGAAATTGCGGCGGAATGGCGCGGCCGTCCGCCGCCATGAGCGGCAGCAATTCCATGGGCAGCAGCCCGGCCACCGGCGAATTGTTGTAGCCGCCTTCGGAAAAAGATTTCATCCCGCCCAGCATCATGAAGCCGCCGCCGCGCTGGTCCACGAAATCATGCACCAGCCGCAGTTGTTCCGCGGAAAAAAAATTCGCCGGCACGTTGCGAAAGATCAGAGCTTGATAACCGAAAAGTTCCGCCGCGCTTTGAGGAAAACCGTTGGCCAGCTCCTGTGCGTCGCGCAAGCCCAAGCGTAAATATTTTTCGGGCCCGGTCTGTAGCAGGGCAGTCAACTGTACCGCGGGATCGCCTGCTAACGCGCGTTGAATGAATTTAAATTCCCACGGCGAAATCTGCTCGACATAAAGAATGCGCGCGGTGCGCTTGTGGCTATTCACCAAAAAACTTTTTCGATTGTTGCTCGCGACCACTTCGTCCGCTTGCGGCGGCACCGCCAGAGTATATTGCGCAAAACCGGGCCGCGGCGGAGCGAACGGCAGGCTGACGCGCACACTCGGCTCTTGCAGCGTCACGCTTTGGCGCTGCAGCACCGTTCCACCTTCGCGCAATTCGACCTCGACTTTTTTCCCGGCATGGCCGCGCGCTTGAATCAGCGCATTCACTTCCACCACGTCGTTTTCCAATACTGCCGGCATGGCGCTGACTTTGGCAATTTGCACGTCGTTCGCGATTTTCGTACCCACGCCCACGGTGAACAGGGGCACGTTGCTGGCCAGCAAATCCCGCGCGGTTTGCAAAGGATCGGCGCCGGCCGAGGCCGCGCCATCGGTCACCAGAATCACGCCGGAAAGGGCGCGTTGCTGCGCTTGTTGCGCGGCGAATGCCAGCGCTTGCGCGATATTGGTGCTTTTATTTTTGGCTTTAAGCTGGGCCGCGTCCGGCAAAGGCTCCACGCGCTCGCCAAAACGAAAAGTGGAAACGCGAAAATTTTCTTGCAGGCGCGCCAGCATGCCGGGCTGCGTTTCGCCGCCCAGCCAGGCCGCGATTTGCTGCGTGCGCGATTGCGCGTTAGGCGCATCCGTAATCGCCATGCTTTCGGAATCATCCACCAACACCAGCACCGCGCTTTTTTGCGTCACCACGGTGGAAACCGAAAGCGCGGGCTCCAATAAACAGAAAGCCAAAATCGCCAGACCAACGCACCGCAAGGCGATCAACGCAATATGCCAGGGCGGGCGCAGCGCCGCAGTCGTGCGGCGATAGGCCAGCAACAAAATAAAAACGCCGATGGCCGCCAGCGCGAAAAGAACGAGGCCCGCCGGCCGGCTGCGCCACAACCATTGGCCCTGCTCGTAAACCACCGGGCTGTATTTAAAAAGAAAGTCAAACATAGTTTATTTTTTGCTCTGCGCCAGGCGCTTGAAATATTCCTGCACCAGCTCGCGATATTGCGGCGGCACTTGCTCGTCGCGCACACTGTGCAGGCGTTCTTGTTGTTGCAACACCGCCAGGCGCGTGGCCAGCTCGGCCTCCAAGCGGCGCAGCGGATCCAGCAAGCGGCTCTCAATCTGTTCCAAACGCAGGGGCTCGCCGCCGCGAAACGATTGCAGCACGCCGCGATAGCCTTTGATCAAATCGCGATAGTCGTTTCCCAGCGCACTATCGCCCGGCATGAACGGCTGCATTTGCTCCAAACGCCGCATGCCGCTCCACAAATTTTCATTCCACCATTCCATATTCTCCGGCTGCAATTTTTCATTGGAAGAAGCATTTTCCCCGGGCGCGCCTTGCGGATTTGATTGAGGATTGGCCGCGCCCGAGGAAGAGGCGCCGCGATTGGCGTCCGGCGCAGAACGTTCGGCGTTGCGCGCTTGTTGCATGGATTCTTCCAAGCGCTCGCGCAAGCGCTGCGCTTCCTGCAAAGCCGTCTGCAATTTTTCCTCGGGCGTTTCCGCCAAACGCGACAAGCTTTCGCGCAAAGCCGATTCCGCGCGCCGCAAGCCTTGCGCGGCTTCGCGCTGTTGCTGCTGCGCTTGCTGCCAATCTTTTTCGCCGAGGGCGCGCGCGGCCTCGGCCATGCGCTCCGCCACCTTGCGCTCTTCCAGCTCATTCAAGGCTTTGGTGAGATCGCGCGCCGTTTCTTTTTCCTCCGCATTGCTGCGCGCGGAAGACTGCGCCTGGCGCAGTTTTTCCTGCAACCGTTCGGTGCGCCGGCGCAAATCGCCTTGTTGCTCCTGCCAGCTTTGCGCCCGGGTTTGATCGGCGGAATTGTGGTTCGCAAGCTGCTCGTGCAATTGCGATTGCACCTCGGCAAGCTGCTGCAAATCGTTCTGCATCTGCGTCAATTGCTCGCGCCGCGAGCCGGTTTGTTCGTGCTGAAATTGCTCGTTCAAGCGCTCGAGCCGGTCCAATGCGCGGCTGCCTTCGGCTGCAGCCTGCGAGGGGTTGGCGCGCCGCAGGCTGTCGCTCGCACGCTGCATTTCTTCGACCGCCTCGCGCAACGCTTGCTGCGCCGTTTGATCGTTCGCATGCGAGGACTGATTGCCGGCCTGTTCCATGCGCTGCTGCAACTGCTGCAAATCGCGATTGATTTGTTCCTGTTCGCGGCGCAAGTGTTCGATTTGCCGGCGATTTTCTTCGGTTAAATTTTCCCGCGCCAAACGGCGATTCAGCTCCACCAGCCGTTCCTGCCGCTGCGCCAGCTCGCGCACTTTTTCCTGCGCTTCATTCAATTGCGCTTCACGCTGCTGCTGGCGGCTGTTTTCAAAGGTTTCGTATTTGGATTGAATTTTTTCCAACTCATCTTTGAACAGGCGCTGCAGCTCGTCGCGGCTCTGCAATTGGCTGAAGCCGCTGGAAGAGCTCGAAGATTGCGTCAGCTCACGCCGGCGAATTTCAGCTTCGGCTTTCAATAAAAAATGATAAGCGCGGCGCTCGGGATCGAGCGCAGGGCTCAACTGCGTTGCTTCCAACAAAGGCACGGCTTCGCCCATGGCGACGGCAGCTTGCTCGAGATTCTTGACTAAACCTTCTGCAGCCCCTTCCACAAACTGCGCGCGCAGTTTGGCATGTCCCGCCATTTGCTGGATGGATTCACGCAAACTCTGCTGCGTTTCCGCCAGCGCTTTGCCGTTGCTCTGCACTTCTTCCTCGGCCAGGTGCCTGCGCGTTTGTTCCAGCTTCCACGTGGCGGTAATGATTTCCTTTTGCGACAACGCGAGGCTGGCCGAGGGCCCGCCGCCGCCGCCCGAACTCAGCGCGCGGTAAAATTCTTCTTCAAAAGGACGCGCTTCGAGAAAATATAAATCGCTGCTGGCCGGCTGCGCCGCGTCTGCCGCTTCGAAGTAATATGAAATGAAATCGCCGGGCTGCACGCCCAGGTCTTCCAAATAAAGCAGCAGCAGCGCATGAAATTGGCTGGCCTCCGCCCGCTGCAGCAACGGCAGCAAATTTTGCCGCACCGGCTCGCCGTTATTGCGCGCATAAATGAAATCCAACTGGCGCAGGCCATAATCTTCCCGCACCGCAACCTCCATCGTCACCTCTTCCAGCATCGTCGGGCGCAAATCGCGGCCCGGCTGCAAAATCGTGATCTGCGGCGCTTGATCGGGCGTGGCATGAATGAAATATTCGATCGGAGTGTTGGTCAAATTTTCCGGCGTGGTCAAACGCAACATGTAATAAGTATCTTTCTCGACAAGAAAAGAATGGCGCGCCAGCGTATCCGCTGAAATTTTCATATTTTGAAAATCGGCCTCGCCCATGCGAATCTCGGCGCGTTGCAAAGGCTGCGTGGCAATGATTTCGAGAACGACGGTGGTGCCGGCCGGCGCATAAACGTCGCCGCTGCCGCCTTCGCTTTTGGGAGGCAAACCCATGCCCGCAGGATAGCGATAAGTGAGGCGGAAATTTTTAACTTCCGGCGCCTCGAGCGGAATCAAAGTATAAATCGATGAAAGCTCTTCGCCCGCGCGCACATAATATCGCAAAGTATCGCGCACGTCGAAAATTTTATGCTGGAACTGTCCCGCCGGCGTTGCCAGAGTCATGGTGTTAGGCTGCCACGAATCACGGCGGTCCTCCAAATATAGCGTGGCTTGGGTGAGATCGAGTTGCGGGGTGAGCGCCGTAATTTCGACAGGTTCACCGCGCGCCACTTTCGCGTCACCGGGTTTGATTTCCAGCCGCTTGACCGTCTGCGGCGTTTCCGGCGCTTTTTCAAGATAGCTCACCATCCGGTTTTGAAAGGGCCGCGAATAATTCCAAAATGCAAAGAAAAATAAAACTGCGGCCGCGAGCGCCAGCAGTTGCCAGCCCCGGGCGAAACGGATTTGTAACAGTTGCGGAAAATTCATGCTCGCCGTGTGCGCGATCGCTTCGCGAATCATGCGGTCGAGCCAGGTCTGATTTTCAATCTTGCGCCGATGCTCGCCAAATTCCACGGCCGTCGCCAAACGATCTTCCAGCTCCGGATGCTGCTCTTCCAAAAAGCGCGCGACTTGCGCCCGCGAGGGTTGCGTACGCAGCGGCAGAATTAAATATTTCACCACCAATGCCACCCAACCGAGCGCCAATCCCGCCAGCACCGGCCACCACAACATCGGGCGGGCCGGTGCGACGAAATAAACGAAGGACAGGAGGCCGAGCAAGCCTAAAAGCGTGAGACTCAGCCCGCGCTGCCAGCGGCTGCGCCGCCACGCGCGCAACGCCTCTTCCAGGCGGCGGTCGAGTTGGGGGTAGGAGTTCTGCATTTTATTTGTGCGTGATTAGATTGCTACAATTCCAACTAGCCTGTCATTCAGAGGAATCTTGTGACGCACTTGCACTGTGCTTGAGGCTTCACAAGTTCCTTTCTGGATGACAGGGTAATTTAATTACATCATCGCGGTGTGCGATTGGCCAGCCAGCATTCTCCCAACAACAACGCCAGCAATGCCCACAACGCGTACTTCCACAGCTTCTGCTGGCGTTCCTGTTCTTGCAAAGCGGGCGCAGCGTTGCCGAATACGCCGGCGATTTCCGCTTGATCATTTTCGCGCCTCAAGCTCGCGCTCACGTCCTCGGTTGCGATGGCCGCGGGATCGGATTCGCGCGCATCGAGATTCACCGCTTGCATGAAAACGGCGCGGCCTTGTTGGAAACGATACCAGCCGATTTCATCCGTCGCGTTGAACGCCACCGCCTCCAGCGGCGGCAAATTTTGTTCGAGGCCGCTCGGCAATGTGAGCTGGAGCGGCTGATCCGGCGCAAAGGCTTCGCTCAAAAAAATCGGCTGGCCCACGTGGGTTTTGCCCGATGCCGCTTCGGTGCGGCGCACGTAATCGACCCATTGATGCACCATGGGCACGAAAATGCCGCGCACCGGGAAATTGCCGCTGCGTACGCTCAACGCCGAAGTCCACAACAACACTTTGCCTTTGCCAACAGCCAGCTCCAACAACGCTGCGCCGCCGTCTTCGAAGCCGGCCACGCGTATGGCCTCGGGCTTGGGCGTGACGCGATAATATTTGGTGATCTGTATCGCGCTGGGGTCGCCGTGCGCAGGATCGCGAAAAATTTTAAAGACCGGATGGGCAAAATCGATTTCAGTGAGCGTGACGTAGTCGCGCCGATCGGCCGCGGCGGTTGCCGCCTCTTCAATTTTTCCCGGCAATAGCTCCGCCAAAAAATGATTGAACGTGTCACGCGCAAGATTCTCGCGCAAGGCCACGACCAGCCCGCCGCCGGCGCGCACGTAGGCGCGCAGCTTTTCCGCTGCCGGGCGATTGACGCCGCTCACGCCCGCAAAAATAACGGCGGCATAAGCCTCGAGGGAAGCTTGTTCCAGCTCATTCACCGTCAAGCTATGCATGCGATATGCGGCGCCGGGCAAAGCCAGCGCATTTTGCAAAAAGAACTCCGCCTCGGCGTCGCCGCCCACTAACAACAGGCGCAGGTCGCGGTTTGCGGCCACGGTCAAGTAATAACGATCGTCCGCGGCGAAATCATCGTCCGGCGCATGGATTTCAAAACGAGCGCCGTGCGTTTCTGCGGCGTTGCGGGCCTGGGCGGCAAAACCGGTGAAACGCACGGTGCGCTCTTCGCCCGCGGGCACGGTGATCAACTGCTGGGCCACCGGCCGGCCGGTGCGATCGTCGAAGATCAAATTCACTTCAAGCTCTTGATCCGTTTTCGCGAAACTGCGCACCTGGCAAAGATAAGTCGTTTGGCCTTCGCGCACGATGCGCTCGCCGCCGAGAACGGCAAAATTCTGCCAGGAATTTTCCAATGCCATGTGGGTGCATTCGGCCAGGCTGTTGAGCTTGAGCTGTCCCGCGTTGAAATTGCTCGCTTGAAAATCCGACAGGATAAAAATCTCACGCAGACGCAACGGCGAGGAGGCGAGCAAATGATCGGCAAACTGCACGGCCTCGCGCAGATTGCCGGCGTTTTGTTTTTGTTTTAACTGGGAAAGCGCCGCCAGCGCTTCTGCGGGCCCGGCATTCTCCGCCAATACTTCGATGCGCGTGGCGGCGGAAAGCACGGAGATGCGATCGGCCGCAGCCGCGCTTCGAATCAAATCCGCGGCGCGTTGCTGCGCCATGTGCAGATGATCGGCCGCCGCCATGCTGGCGGAAGCGTCAATAATGATCGCGAGTGCGCGCGGCTCTTGTCCCAATACCGTAGGAACGTGTTTGCCGGTCAAGAGCGGCCGCGCAAAAGCCAATCCCAACAACAACAACGACAGAATGCGCATGAGCAGCAAAAGGATTTGTTTGAGCTTTTGCCGGCGCAGCAAATTTTTGGGTGTGGTCACTAAAAAACGCATGGCGGCAAAATACACGGTCTCCGGGCGATTGCGCAGAATCAAATGCAAAACAATCGGAATCGCCGCCGCCGCCGCGCCCAAAAGCAAATAAGGTGTCGTAAGAAAATTGAGCATCACCATCGCGGTTTTGAAATGAAAAAAGATTAACACGGAGAAAACAGAGCAAACAGAGAGGGTAGTGCCTGGAAAACTCCCTTAGCTTTGTAATCTCTGTTTTCTCTGTGTTGAAAATTTTTGCTTTTTTTTGCAACGATTGAACTTTTAATAGAATAATCCACTACAATCCCACCTCCCTTTTACACTTTCCCGCCGCGCGCGGCGAGGTACGCTTGCAGCGCGAAATCGAGAGGCTGCGAGGTGCGCAGCAAATTATAATCGATGCGCTGCACGCCACACGCCGAGCGCAAGCCGGCGAGATGCGTTCGCAGATTGTCGAGATAATGCCGTTTCATGTCTTGCGGCATGCCCAGCGTCATGGCTTCGCCTTCCAAACCGACAAAGCGCGTGAGCCGGTCAAAATCAAAATTCAACTCGCGGTCTTCCATGATTTGAAAAACGATCACGTCGTGGCCGCGAAAGCGCAAATGCTCGAGCGCGCCGGTCACCGGCGCGAGATCGCAAAAGAAATCGCTGATCAAAATCACCAAGCCCTTGCGTTTGGCGCTTTCGGCAAAGCGATGCAGCTGATCCACGTTCAACGGCCGGCCTTCGCCCGGCTGCAAATTTTCCAGTGCGACGAGGATGGTGTAAAGATGCCCGGGCCGGAATTTCGCCGGAAGGTCCAGCCGAATTTCATCATCGAATGCCATAAAGCCGACGGCGTCGCGCTGTTGAAAAATAAAATATGCCAGCGCCGCGGCGAGATAACGGGCATAATCGAACTTGCTCACAGCCGGCGCGGCGAGATGGCGCCCGCTGGTGCCGGCCATGCTGCCGGAAAGATCGAGCAGCAGATGGCATTGCAAATTGGTTTCTTGTTCGTATTGTTTCAAAAAGTAGCGGTCCGTGCGGCCATAGACTTTCCAGTCGATATGGCGCGTGTCATCGCCGGGGGTGTATTGACGGTATTCGGCAAATTCGACGCTGAAGCCGCGATACGGGCTGCGATGCAAGCCGCTCAAAAACCCCTCCACCACCGTGCGCGCGCGCAGCTCCATGCCGGAAATGCGCGAAAGAATTTCCGGATCGATGAAGCGCAGATGGGGACGAAGGGTTTGTGCCATGTTTTATTGGAGTTTGTTTATCAAGTAACAATCTGCTGTCATCCTGTAAAGCCTGCTGTCATCCTGCAGGACCTGCTGTCATCCTGTAAGGAACTTTTTAAACATGAAGTATGGTGCTCATGCTAAAAAAGGTTCCTCCTGAATGACAGAGTACTATAACGGTGTTCAAATGAATGAATAAGCCTGTAAGGAACTTTTTTAAGCATGGTGCTCATGCTAAAAAGGGTCCTCCTGAATGAACAGAGTACCGCATGTTTTCTCTTCTTCACAATCCCGACTTCGGTGTGGGCACGATTTCGAGCAAGCGGCGAACCACGTCCGCGGATTTGATCTTTTCCGATTCGGCATAAAAATTGGTCAAGACGCGATGCCGCAGCACCGGCAACGCCAGGGCTTGAATGTCTTTGATTGAAACGTTGGTGCGGCCGCGCAATAATGCGCGCGCTTTGCCGCCGAGAATCAAATATTGGGAAGCGCGCAAACCTGCGCCCCAGCTTACCCAATTTTTCACGAAATCGGGCGCCGCATCGTTGGCCGGCCGCGTCGCGCGCGCCACTTGCACGGCATATTTAGCCACTTCCTGCGAAACAAAAACTTTGCGCACCAAAGATTGATAGCTCAAAATTTCTTTGCCGGTCATCACCCGCTGCAAATCAGGCTTGAGATTGCTGGTGGTGGCGGTGACCACTTGCACTTCCTGCTCTTCGGGCAAATAATCCATCACGACGTTGAACATGAAACGATCGAGCTGCGCTTCAGGCAAGGGATACGTGCCTTCCAGCTCGATGGGGTTTTGCGTGGCCAGCACGAAGAACGGCTCTTCCAAATGATAGGTGATGCCGCCGGTCGTGACGTGATGTTCCTGCATGGCCTCCAGCAGAGCCGCTTGCGTCTTCGGCGGGGTGCGATTGATTTCATCGGCCAGAATAATATTCGCAAAGAGCGGGCCTTTGATGAATTTCATGACACGCTTGCCCGTGGTGCGATCCTCTTCGATGACTTCGATGCCGGTGATGTCCGAGGGCATCAAATCGGGGGTGAATTGAATGCGCTTGAAATGCAAATCCAGCACGGTGGCGAGCGTGCGAATCAGCAGCGTCTTGGCCAAACCCGGCACGCCGGTGATCAAGCAATGGCCGCCGGTGAAGAGCGCGATTAAAACCAGCTCGATGGTGTGATCCTGGCCGACGATGATCTTGCGCAGCTCCGACAGCAGCGTGTCGCGCGCTTTTTGCAAACGTTCGAATATAGCGTTGTCGTCGAGGGGAGAAGAAGGATGATCAAAGTTCATGCGGATTCCTCAATGCGTGATGGCATAAATCACATAATTGACGCCGAGGCGATAGCCTAGCATCGAATAAAGTTCGGGATAGCGCGGGTCTGCCGCGTGCTCCCAACTGTCGCCGAGATCGACGTTGAAATTGATCAACACCATCAGCCGGTTGTTGTCGTCGAAAATGCCCCGGCAATGCGCCAGATGGCCGTCGTATTCATACGTTCCGCCCTGGAAGAGCGCCGCCATGCCGGGCACTTGGGGATAATGATCGAAATCAAAATAGCAATGAAAGATGGGATGATTGGGCTCGAGCTCGACGGGCTGGCGGTCGGGGAAAACTTTGCCGAACTCGTGCGCGAAATTTTCCCATTGCGCGCTGCCGTGAAAATCGTCGATCATCAAAAATCCGCCGCGCAAGCACCACTCGCGCAAAGCCTTCGCTTCCTCCGGCGCCAACTGGGCGAAGCCGACTTCCAGCATGTAGGCGAAAGGATAATCGAACAGCTGCGGATCGGTCAAAGACAGCACGATGGCCTGATCATTGACCGGCGTGCGTGTAATCTCTTTCAGCCCGCGCATGAAATTTTCTTCGGCGGTGGGATAATCGACTTCCCAGCTTTCCGAGCGAAAACGCATGCGAAAGGCATAGCCATATTTGCCCGAGCTGTACTTGATGCGCACGAACGTGAACACGTCGTTTTGCAGCGTTTGCGCCCATGAGGTTTGCACCAGCGCCAGTGCGCTCACAAGCACAAACAGGAGCAGATGCCGGGGCTTGGCAATGACACGACTCTTACTCATTGTGATTTGAAATTTGTTATTGGTGGCTCAGTATCCACTCCGAGCGTTCGGATTTCGCCCGAAAAGTAACCGACCTGTCATCCAGTAGGGAACTTGTGAAGCATCATGTACAGTGCAAGGGCGTCACAAGATTTCTCTTCTGAATGACGGATTACTTGGAATTCGCCAAGCGACTGATTGCGAAGAGGCCTTCTAAAGCTCAGTGCGTCATCGCATAGATGAGATAATTGATGCCTAATTTGAACGCTTCGGTGGAAAATTCCTGGTCATTCTCGGGCCATTCCCAGCCGTCGCCGATATCATTGTTGTAATTCACGATGCCGGTGAGGCGGTTTTTGTCGTCGTACAATCCGTAAAAAATCGGAGGCATGCCATAAGGCGAATGATTGCCCACCTGCTCAAATTCAAAAAAGCAGTGAAACACCGCATGATCGAGCGCAAGCGGCCGGGGCGGCGCCGCCACCAGGGGTTGGATTTGATTGTAAAAATTCCGCCATTCGAGCCCGCCACGAAAATCATCGACGATCAAAAATCCGCCGCGCTGCAAATATTCTTGCAGCCGGCCGGCTTCTTTTTTTTCGGGAATCCAATAGCCGACTTCACAGATATACAACAAGGGATAATTAAAAATTGCATCGTCGGCCAGCGTGAGAATTTTATTTTCGAACGTCATCGGCAAGGTGGTGAGCGCGTGCAATGCCGTGTAGAAATTTTGCTCGGCCGTGGGAAAATCGTGCGCCCACAGCGGACCGTTTCCGCCGGCAAAGAAGCCGCGCCCCTCACCCGACCATTGAATACGCACAAAGGTAAAGCCTTGCGCGCCGGGGATATGCGCCGCGCCGTTGTTGCCTCGCAGCGCAGGCGCAGATTCTTGCGCCAGCAGCAACGCGGGTATGAACCAGGGCAAAAAATATTTGCAAAGGCGCTTCATGCTATTCTACGATTTGGAGAAGTAGGTCTTGCGCGCGCTCGAAATTGGGCGCGATTTCCAAAGCGGCCAGCGCTTGCTTTTTCGCTTGCGCGTGCAGGCCCTGGGCGAAATAAGCTTCTGCCAGCAAACAAAAAAGCGTGACGCGGTCGGCATGTTTAAGCCCGAGTGCCGCTTGAATATGTTGCGCGGCAGCCCGCGGTTTTTTGAGCGCCAATTTCAGTTCGCCCGTGCGGCGCTGCAGATTGGCGTCGAGAGGATAAATGGTCAGCGCGCGCGACCAAGCCTGCGCCGCGGCGGCAGTATCGCGCAAAGACAATTGCCATTCGCCCAATTTCACCGCTTCGTCCACGGCGCGGCCGTTGCGCGCCGTCAAAAATTCCAATTCGGCGGCCGCTTCTTTTTTGCGATTTTCGGACCAATACAATTCCGCCAGCGCGGCGTAGGAATTGTCTTCCTCGACATATGCCGGCAACAAAGCTTTTGCTCTTTTGAGATAAGTTTCCGCCGCGGCGGCTTGCCCGTCTTTTGCCAACTGTTTGCCATAAAGCAGCGCGGCAAAAAAATCTTTCGGCTCGCTTTCCGCGCGCCGGCGCAGATCTTCACCGGTGTTTTTTTCCGCCGGCGAAGAGGCCTGGCCAAAAATTTTGGCCGGCGGTGAATTCTTCGCTCCGCCCAGAACCACGGTTTCCGGGCGAAAACGCGAGCGCAGAAAATCGTGAAAAGCGAGATCGAATTCTTCTGCGGATTGGGCAAATACGATACGGATCACTTCTTCGGTTTTTTTGCCCCGTCTGAAATGCGGCAGCAGCGCCAGCACTTTGTCGAAACCGTGGCGCGCTTGAATAAACTCGATGATCTGCGAGGCTTGATAATAAACCAATGAAATCATTTCCGGCCGGCGCGTGAAACCTTCGTCCAATTCGCGCAGCGGCAACAATTCTTTATTTTGCAGCGCGCGCATCATGGGCAGGTCCATGTTCATGTTCCATTCGCTGCGCGCATGTGCGGCTTCATAAACCGCCAGCCCTTCGGCGAACCAGCGCGGAATGCGATTGGCGGTCAATTGCAAATGCACCACGTGCGCGATTTCATGCCACAGCGTTTCCTGCCAATTGAACGCGCCGCGCTCGCGGCTGCGCGGAGAATTCATGGCGATCAACGGGCCGAAGCAGATGCCCAGAAAATATTCCGCGCCCGGCAGGCCGAAACAACGCACGGCAAAATCATCGTGCCGGGGGAAAATTTCAACGACGATGGGCGCGGTGAAATCGGCGCGATAGCGCGGCGCCATGTTTTGATAGGCGGCTTCGCACAACTCGGCGGCAACCGCGCCGATAACCGCTTTATCTTCGGGCCGCATACGGATAACGAAGTGCCGCGTGCGCAAGGTATCATACTTGGCGAGATCGTCGAACAGATTGAGCAAATTGCCCACGACGACATTGAAAGGATCATGCTTGAAAGCCCGGTCGAGATGAATTTTTGCTTCGTCTTTTTGTCCTAAACGTGAAAGGCTCGAGCCCAATCCGGCTTCGGCGTTCCAATCTTCAGAATCGAGCGCAAGCGCGCGGCGATAATAAGCAGCGGATTCTTGAAACAGATAGCGCCGGGCGGCATCTTCGCCCAGGCGGACGAACACGGCAGCATCTTTGGGGTTGATGGCAGCCGCACGGGAAACGATTTTTTCCACGTGTGCCTGCTCTTGCCGGCGATCGGCCAGAATCGCTTGCAACGCGAGGTGAGGAATATAATCCGGAAAATCCTGCGCAAGTCCGGCCAACTGTTCTTGCGCGGCATTTTCGTTATTGCCGAACAAATGCAGTTCGGCAATCAAAGTACGGGCTGCGGGCGAATGAGAATTGAGCTGCACGGCGCGCCCGGCGGTGCGCATGGCCTCGCCGAAATCTTCCACCACTTGCACGCGCGCCATGCCGAGCAATGCCGGCGCGCAATTGGGGTTTTGCTGCAAAGCCTCGGTGAAAATCGAGCGCGCCTCGGCGAGATTATATTTTTCAACGAACAAATCGCCCCACGGAAGGTATAGCGTCCAGTCTTTGGGATTTTGTTTGACGGCTTCACCGAACAAACGTCCGGCGTCGTGGAATCGTTCCAAGTAAATGCAGGCGCGCGCCACCAGAAGAAGGTCTTGCGCCGTCAAGCCCGGAGCGGTGCGATATAAAGTGAGAAAGTCGCGAAAAGTTTGTTGCGCGGGGGCGCGCTCGCCCAAATGCCAGCGCGCCAAAGCCTGATAAAACTGCGCCGGGCGGAAAGAGGGATCGAGCTGCACGGCTTCGTCGAAGCAGCGTTGTGCGATTTTGATTTGGCCGAGAAATAATTCCAGCTCGCCCCGCCGCTGCAGAAAGCGCGCGTGCGGAAATTTTTCCTGGGAGGCGCGCAACAAGGCGCGGCATTCGGCATATCGCCCCAATTCTTGCAGCGCCAGGCTTTGGCCGGCGATGGCCTCGAAACGTTGGGAAGAATTTTCAGACGCTTGTTGAAAATGGCCGGCGGCCGCAGTGTAGTCGCCGCGATAGAAAGCGGACCAGGCCGTTGAAAGGGAATTTTGCGCGGCGCTCGGGTTAAAAAAACAGGCGAGACAAAACAATAACGGCGGCAGGAGGAGTGGGTTTCTTCTTCTCACGGACCGTGCCTCGAAAATGAGCTTCGCAACGAATCGTCAAGCGTTGGCGAAAGGTGTTCATCACAGCAAGAAGGCACACCTGCCCATCCTTTTCAAGGTTTAAACCTTGAAAAGGGTAATTACAGCAAGAAGGCACATCTGCGCGCTCCTGCACAGTATTACTATTGCTGAATATAGCCGGAGGAAGTGATTGGCGCAATAGAATTTCTTTGGACAAAAATTACATTTATGCAACAGCCGGATGCAGAAGGCGGGCTTTAATCTATCGCGAACGTCAATTTCTCTCCGCCGCTGCGATAAATAGCCAGCAGCGTGATCGTTTCCTGATCGCGCTGTTGCGCGCGCGAGATCGTTTTGGTCGCGCCGCCCTGTGTGATCATGGCTTCCGAATTGGCGGTGAGCAAATTGATTTTTTTGACGACGAAGCCTTCGCGATAGGCGAAATAAAGCTTGCCCTCGCTCAACGTGCGCGATTGATATTTCCCGATGCAGTCCGAAACTTCGCATTTCTCGCGAGGGGTGAAGGCTTCGATGTAGTTCACCTCGCTTTTGAACTCGATGACCGCGCAATCAAAGTCACCAACCTTTTCCAACGCACTGAATTTGTATTCCGCCTCCACGGCGCCGGGCTCGCCTTGGGGCACGTTGACCTTGAAGCTTTGTGACCAGGAATAGCCCAGAGCAATTGCATTCGCAGGAAAAATCGGCTGGCTGGGGCGATAGGCGGTTTCGTAAAACAACGTCAATCCCGGCCGCGCACTGTTCACCGCCACGATCGCGCCGTTTGCGCGCATGCGCAGCTCAAATTCATATTTGTTGCCGATCGGCGATTTGCGTTTTTTCCAGCGCGAAGATTCCGCCGCGCTCAACAGCGAATCCATGGTGATCATGAAACTCAAGTCGACGGTGCGAATCGCGTTGGAATCGATGCCGGTAAATTTCATGATCGATTTTTGTTCCTGCACGTGCTGCACGGTGTCATAAATCTTGCCGGTCGAATCGCGAAAAGTCCAGCCCACTTCGTCGAAAACTTTGTAAACGTATTTGTCGCCCGGTTGCTGTTTGAACTCAAAAAAAATCGGGCCGGAAGAAGGGAGCTTCTCGCCACAGCCCGACAGGACGAACGCCAATAACGGCCACGTGAGCGCGCGCTGGATTTGGAAACGGCGCTTCATTTGCGGATGTCCTCCAGCTTGGCAAAGCGCGCGCTTTTGGAAATGGGATCCAGCGTGACCGCGGCTGTGCTGATATAAGTAAGAATTTCCATTTGGCGCTCCATTTCCGCGGTTAAGTCCTCTTGCGCCACGGGTTGCAACTGTATTTCAAACGGCAGAGATTTATTATCCGCCAAAGGCTGCATTTCGCTGCGCAACGAGAACAAAGCGCCGGCAATGCCCGCGATCACCAACGCGGCAACTGCCAGCCGCGAGCGCCAGCCCATAACCGGCGCGCGCAACCACGAAGGCATTTGCAAAACTTTGTGCGGCGACATCGGAACCACACGCGCCGCCGTGCGCGCGCGGATGCCGGTCCAGGCTTTTTCCCAATATTCCGCGGGCGGTTCGGGCACGGCACGAAGCTGCAGCAACAAACCGGTTTTGCGCAAGGCCTCGAGCTCTTCGCGGCATTCCAGGCACGCGCGCACATGCTCGGCCAACTCTTGCTCAAATACGGCCGGCAGCTCGTTGTCCATGTAATCCAGCAAATATTCGCGTGCATGTTCACACAACATATTCAAATCTCCCGGACATCGAATTTAAAATCCTTTTGATAAACAGTTTGAGAGTAATACGGCACAACTCTTGTGATTGAAGAAATTTCTTTGGAGCGCATCAAGCTTTGAGATACATCATCAACCTCCGGCGCAGCTTTTTGCGGGCATGATGCAAATTGGTGCGCACCGTGACCAGCGAGCATTCGAGCACGCTCGAAATCACCTTCTTCGATAAGCCTTCAATCTCGTGCATGATCACCACCGCTTTTTGCTGCTCGGGCAAGGCTTCGATGGCGGCGGTGAGGTGAGCCGAGAGCTCGGTGTTCTCCAAAACTTGCTGCGGATTGCGCACCCATTTGGCGGTGGCCAGCTCGAAATGCGTGGCTGCGCCTTCGTTATTCGGATCTTCAATCGGCTGCCAGCGCACCCGCGCCCGCACTTTGCGATAATCCATGCACAGATTGACGGTAATCTGATAAACCCAGGAAGTAAACGCTTCCGGGCTGCGCAAACGCGAGAGGTTTTTGAACACCCGCACGAAAGTTTCCTGCAAGACCTCGTCGGCGTCATGGTGCGCGCCTAACATTTGATACGCTAGCGAGTACAGCGCGCGCGCGTAACGCTTGTACAACTGCGCAAATGCGGATTCTTCACCCTGCTGCGCGTGCAAGACCAATTCCACTTCGCTTAATTCCGCTACGGTCCGTGGCGAAGCCGAAGCTTCGGCAGATTTCTGTGCCAGTTTCATACCTTCGCGATCGCTTTGAGCTCACAGCATTACGTTTACGCCTTCCGGTTACGCGAGACGTCATTTGTAAAACGTGAGGCGAAAAACGTAAACAACTTGTACAGTGGCCGTTTGTTTCGTAACGCGCAAGAAATTTCTCTTTTCCACACCCCGCGCGTTTGTTTAATGAAATAGACGGCGGCAGGTGCATTGTGTTTAAACCGAATATAAGAAATAATCGTTTGAAAACGTAAAACTTTTTCCGGCGGCCTTCGGTCTTTTTCTGTGACGGCAGCGAAACTTCAATAAGGTTTTTGCATTAAAAGTATCTGCAAGCAAGAGGCTTGCGCTACATTAACATCATCAAAATTTGGAGGCAACACGATGTTCTCGCAACTATTGAAAAATCGGTGGGGCATGGCGCTGGCATTCGTGGCCGCAGCCGGCTTGGCTTCACTCTGGATTTTTCAGGAAAGCCATGCGGGCGAAAAATCCGGCAAAGGCTGGTTGGGTGTGATCGTGAAGGAATTGACCCCTTCTTTGCGCGAGAAAATGAAGCTCGGCAACGAAACCGGCCTGCTGGTCTCCGAGGTGGTGAGAGACAGCCCGGCGGATGATGCCGGCCTTGAAGAAGGCGATGTGATCATCCAATTCGACGGCAAGAAAGTGGAGCAAGCCGACGACTTCTCGCGCGCCGTGCGAAATGCCGGCGCAGACAGCAAAGTCAACTTGATCGTGTTGCGTGAGGGCACACGCAAGACCATGGAAGTGATGCTGGGCAAGCGCTCACGCCCGGGTTATGCTTCCGGGTTCTCACATGGTTTTGGACAGGGTTTCGGACATGCGCCGGGTAAAGAGGTAACGGTTTGGATGAGCCGCCCGCGCCTGGGCGTGCAAGTGCACGAGCTGGATGAAAACCTGGCGGCCTATTTCAAAGTCGAACCGCGCAGTGGCGTGCTGGTGCTGGAAGTCAATGAAGATTCACCTGCGGCAAAAGCGGGATTGCGTTCCGGCGATGTGATTACCAAAGTCGACAATGAAACCGTGCGCGACGCGGAGGATTTGATCGAAAGCTTGCAAGATTACGAAGAAGGGGATGAAGTGAAGATCGAGTACGTGCGCCAGGGCAAGCGCGAAACAACTGCGATTACAATTGAACCATCATCGGATTCCAATTTTCGTATGTTCTCACCCGGCCGCAAGCACATACGCGGGCCCTCGGGCTCGAATGATTGGCGGGAAGCGCAGCTCGAAGCCTGGCCGTATGATCCGGATGAAATGCAAAATTTTGATGAGCTGATCGAAGATCAAGTGCGCGCAGAAATCGATCACGAAATCAACGACAATATCCATCGCGAGCTGGAACGCGAGTTGCGCCTTGCTCCGCGTCTTGACCGGACTTTATAAACCACCCTCTCTCGTGCTGCCTGCTAAAGCAGTACATAGTCCACGTGCCGGAGGCGCTTTTGTGCTCCGGCATTTTTAATTTTGCCGCGTCTCAATATCGAAATTATTTACCGTCCAACGCCCTTCTTCCAGCACCGTACGGAGCACGATCTCGCGCTCCATCTTTTCAGTGCTCTGCATGAAAGAGATTGCTTCGTCGCTTCGCTCCTCGCAATGACCACCCGTAACTGGTGTGGATACTCTTCCGCGGCCAAACCGCTTGACAAGCAAAAAGCCGCTTTGTATATTCGCCCGTCTTTTCTTTAGTTCATCATCAAATCTGGCAAACACCCGCCGTGGTATTGAGTTTCAATAAGAGATTTTATGCCGATGATCTTTACTAAACTCACCCGCGCGCTGGCGATTTGCTTGCTCCTCATGCCGCCGCTTGCGGAGACCATGGCTCAGGTGATTTCCACTCGCCGAAGCCGCTCGGATCCGCTTCTCGCCCAGCCGGATTGGATCGCAAAGGCAATTCAACAAAAGGATGCTGCGGCCCAGCAAGACAGCAATCTCACACTTATTGGGAAGTGGCCGTGGGGACCATGTGCGGCGATTGCAGCTAGAAATCACTATGCCTTTATCAGCAATGGCGGACTTTTTCAAACGCTGGACCTCTCAGATCCTCGCGCACCACAAATTGTCGGAGAGTTGTCTCCCGGGGGATTCCTGATTTTTGAGATCGTATTGCAGGGTGATTTCGCATATGTCGTGGATGGGGACATGCGCGTGATTGATATTTCAAATCCCCTGGTACCCAAGCTGGTCACAAGGCTACGCGTGCCCAGAGACTTCGCTCACAAAATTATTGTCTCCGGAAATTATGCTTACCTGGGAACCTTCCGCGGCCAATTTATTATTGTCGATATTTCTTTGCCGGCATCACCAGTAATTAAAAGCAGCACTCTGCTTCCGGATGAATTCGTCGAAGCCATGGCGATCTATGGCCAGTATCTTTTTGTGAAAAACGAGCACCCCTATTTTTCATTTTTGATCTATGACGTATCTGACCCGAGCCTGCCACAATTTGTCAAGCACTTTGATCTGGAGATCTATGCCTTCACGATTGCCAGCCATCATCTTTACCTCTCTACTTACGATTCGACTTTTCAAGTTTGGGATATTGCCACTCCCGCCAACCCCGCGCTCGTCAGCCGCATAAAAACGCCCTTTCTGGTTGGTGCTATAGCCGCAAAAGACAGCCTGGCCTATGTCGCAACCGAAGATACTTCATTCGTTGTCATAGATATTGCTGAGACTTCAAACCCTTTAATGCGAGGTGCTCTGAAAAGTGTGCATGCTTTCAGCAGAGATTTTGCAATCTTATATCCACGGGTTTTGGTC